>Ga0126342_10001353_pt1 | contig 34038 bp, 31 predicted proteins | sample Cyp1metagenome_FD_92528 | JGI IMG/M metagenome (GOLD analysis project Ga0126342, IMG submission 92528) | Coral microbial communities from Lord Howe Island, Old Settlement Bay, Australia - Cyphastrea 1 metagenome | ecosystem: Host-associated > Invertebrates > Cnidaria > Coral ...
TGGAACAGCAGGAAGCACCGGAAGCGCAAGGCGGACGACGGCACTGAAACCCTTGTCGTCAATAATGTCAAACCCAGATCCTAACAACCACAACTATTGACCTCATCAACTGACCTAACATAAAACGAACAGCGGCAACAAAACATTTCCCCTCCCAGCAAAATTATCAAAAAGAAACAGTCAAACATTTAGATTTACAACGTTGAACAAAAACATAAAACAGCCTCCCACCTGAACCTTGAACCCTCACTCCCCAGTTTCCCTGTTTTACCATTTTTTTCCCACGCATTCCCATATATCTGGTGGTAAATCCGTGTAGCAGCTTCCCCATACGTTTAAAACATCAAACAGCCTGAGGAGCACACAGTTGTCTGTGGTGATGATCAACGGCACATTTCTAAAATACTCGCAGCAGTAGACGGCCTGGCGACACGTCTTATTAAACGTGTTGCCATGGATCAGAGCTGGGGTGCAACCAACCCAACATAAGAAAAACATATATGTATATGTATATATAAGTATCTTCGCACACATATATGAATACAATAATCATGTAGATATATAATCATATAAAATCAGATAGATATATGATATATTGTAATCTTCATATAGTATACACAGATATATACATATAGTATTATACAGTCATACATAAATCATATACAACATCCAAAATTGGGATGGAGATAGGGAATGAAACTACTACCCGTTTCTCAACACCTCCTCCCCAATGCATCAACCAAAATTCGCCTGAGAATGATTCACGGAACACTGGCTCGTGTCCGCAATGGGCTTGGCAAAATCGGCGCTGTACCTCTTTCAACACATTGCGCTGTGACATGGAAATGTGGGTCTGTCTGAAAATGGGGGAGAAGGAAGATACATCAAGATTCTTTTCAGCAAAAAAAAAAAACCTGAAGTGCCCCATTTTAGCAGAAACCCATGTGTTTGTTCCCAGCAATGATTGTTGAATTTCGATCTCCGGGTCGACTGGTGCATCACGGATGGGAGCCTCAAAACCAGAACGAAACCCTGGAAGCTTCTGAGTCTTAGACTGCCTTGCGAACGTTGAATTGTTGATTTCGATTGATTTCGATGGATGGTTTGAAATTCTGTCGGACACTCTATGGTCATTTTTCCTTTAAAACCTTTGGGTTTCTGGGAGTCCAAAGCATCAAACCCAACCACCATTTCATCCTCCTGAGACGAACCTTTCAACGCAGGATTTTCCATTCGTACTTCACCCACTGTATGGGATACTCCGGGTGATTGTCGGGTTTCTGTGCACTTTCGGAGTGGGATGCGCATGTCAAAGCCAATTTGCACACATTTCTGGAGGCTTGAACCCCCAAGTTGATGAGTCAACATCCCCCTTCTAAAAGATTCAAAACGATTCTAACTTCTGTGGTAAACCCAATGCCATAACCCATAGGATCCATGTATGCTATATATGGTAACACTTACCAGCAATATATCCCCAATGCTAGCATATATGCCATACATGGATCCTATGGGATAAACCATCCCCAATATTACCGGAAATGGGTGGGATTTGAAGCCTCCAAAATGGTAATCCGCTTTGTGGCAGTGGCTATGCACCACATCTTCATCCATGATCTCCGGTTAAATCACCATCGCATCCCGTTCTTTAGCAACATTTCTCAAAATGTTAATTTGTTTACCCTCTGGTAAACTAACAGTTTGCAATGGAAAATGGCAAGTTCTAGTTGATTTACCCATCAAACATGGTGATTGTCCATAGTTATGTTAGTTTACCAGAGGGTAAATCATGTTAAATCCCCAAAATATCCCATAGTGTCCCTGTGATTGTCTGGCTCATCTCTGCAATAGTAAACCAGGTATAACGCCTCCAAAATTGAAGCTTATTATTGGCTAAACACCACATTAATCATCTTGAATTCATGTCAAATCCCATAGTATCCACATTTTCTTTAGTACTCCTATGATCCCCAATATAGTAATACATATATAATATAATATATATATATAGTAATAGTATCCCTAATCCCCATGATCAAATCATGTTAAATCCCCCAAAATACTGTGGATAGTTCAGAAATCATGCACCAGTTGGTATATGGTTTATCCATGTTTATTCCCTTATAATCCCATGAAAAGTTACAGTGTTTCATAGTTGCCCAACGGTTGCCAACGGTTGCCAATCTTCCATCCACTGTTGATTTACCTATGAAATTGATGGTGATGTTCCAGTTCGCACTGTTTCTACGTTTACCAGAGGGTAAATCATGTTAAATCCCCCAAGATATCCTGGTTGGTGGTTTCAACCCCTCTGGAAAATGATGAGTTCGTCAGTTGGGATCATTCTTCCCAATATATGGAAAGTCGTAAAAGTCATGTTCCAAAATGTTCCAAACCACCAACCAGTTATGATGATCTATATCATATATATAACTATATCATACCAACCATATATAAGTATATATATAACTATTATATCCTATAATATGAGTGTGTCTGAAAATAGTGTACCCCTTTTTACCCAATGGTTTTGCTGATCATTATCCCTATTTTTTATGGCTATTTCATTGGGAATATACCCTATTTTCAGACAAACCCATATGATGTTTTTTCCGACGTTTTTTCCGCTGGGTCACCAGCCCACATCACCTTCCTCGGAGGTGACGGCTAACATCTCCCGATCATCGTGGGCGAACCTGGCCAGGGAGGACGGCGTCGATGGCGGGAGGACGAGTCATGGGATTTTTGTTCAGGTTTAATGGGGATTTAATGGGAATTTAATGGGATTCAAGTCTGATTTAATGGGATTTAATGGGATTCAAGTCTGATTTAATGGGAATTGAATGGAATTTTAATGGAATCTAATGGGATTTAGCGGGATTTGTATGGAATTGTATGGGGATTTAAGCAACTAAAATGGTATTTCAATTGATTTTTCATGGTGATTTCAACCGGCGATTTCAACTACAAGGTGAGGCCCCCCCGTGGTCAGGTGAGCGTTCAGTTGACTTGGTTCACATGGGTAACTTTTGGGTTAACGTTTGGGGGATGTAACTATAGTTCATGGGTTTACAAACCAACAAACAAAACGATCTCACCGATAGTATCTGAAAAGTCAACATATTTGGTCATTGGCTCACTGGGGGATCTTCATCCGATGGAGGATGTGGAATACAAAGGCATGTGAACCTGGACTCTATTTAGTGGTCCAGTTTCATATATATATATGATTAAGTTATGTGGTTATGTGCGTATATATATATAATTATTATTATTATTATTATTATATAAATATTATGTATACATGCATGTCACATCATGTCACCGACCATAGTTGAGGGGGCCAAATGTCCCAAATTATGAGGTGATCACCATGTTTGAATCTATAAAAATAAACCCGATGGCACCCAAGTGAAGCATTTCAAGAGATTGTCATACATTTTCAGGTCTTTTCACAAATGCCCCCCATGTTTGGATATGGCGACAGCACAAATCTGGTGAAATTTCCAGCCCAGCAGCCCAGCATGTGGTCATGTAAATGTCTAGTTCCTCCTCAAAAAACCTAGTGTTTTTCACCGCAAACCTCACCCATGTCTTGTAACCTTCTTTTATACCACTGGAGGTCCCCCAGTCATGGATAAGTTGGTTTATAGTTACATTCCCCTAGTTAACAATAGTTACATTCCCCTAGTTAAGCCTAACCAAGTGAATGGGTAGTATTTCATTGACTATGGTTACCATTACTGGTTGGTGGTTTCAACCCCTCTGAAAAATAGTAGTCAATGGGAAGGATCATCCCATGTATTATGGAAAATAAAAAATGTTCCAAACCACCAACCAGCTATGGTTACCATTATAGTTTACATCAGCGTGCATTAACTCGTGGATGTAACCATCAACTTCGATCAAAGCCTTGGAATTGGCCGAAGAAGATGTTGGAACGCCAACATACTATGAACATACTGGGCCTATGGGCCTATAGGGCCTATAGTAACCCCCAAGAAAGATATATAGAGAGTTGTGTTTCCAGGATGCTATAGATGATATTGAATGATATTTACCAAATATCCCTCTCTTCTATATTGGGCGTGCTTTAGACACCATGGCCACCCATCTCATCTGCCGACCCAAACCCGCCCAGCGCCCCTTTTTGGCGCCTCAAAATGACGCCCACATCACTCAACTCGGCGGTCGACCCCACCCATGGAAAAGTCACCACTGGAACGATGGGATCTGGGGCTGCAATGGTTACGGTTATGGCTGGTGGTGGGTTACCCTCTGGTAATGACTAACATAGCTATTGAAAATGGCCGAAATAGTGAGTTTTCCCATGAAAAATGGTGGATCTTCCATAGTTATGTAAACGTTTACCAGAGGGTATGGTTAGTAAAAAAATCTCTCCACTTATAACTGAAACTGCGCCCAAGCTTTTGGTCCAAGGTGAAAAACAATGCATCCATTGCTAGCCGCTGAACTGCCAACAGAGGCCAATTCGAAATGGCCTTTTTGGCGGGATATCATATATTCGTGCATAAATCCATGTCTTGACAATCGGCTCATTGACTGACCAAACCAAGATTTACCCTCTGGTAATCAAACGATATCAAACGTGGTAACGTGGTTTGCTTAAAAAGCCCACCATTTACAGTAGATTTTCCCAGCGAACTAAACCTCCATTTGTGGGGAATAACTCTCCCAGCCACCGAACTAACACCAACGAGTTCATCATCTGGGATGTCTCCACTATGAATCTCCCCCTGGTGATGTTTTGATGTTTCCATCCCCATAAACTCACCAAACACTTACTGGTGCGTTTTACAGTAAGAATTTTCGGGAAGGATCCATGGATCATCACTATATCAATAATCAATAATCATCCCAGCAACCCCCAGCAACCCATCCATTCCCTACGTAAAACGCACCAGTAAGAATATGATTCCCAAATATAAGTCCCAAGTTTCACCGCCCCTGTTTCGGTCCAAGTTGCATCGATCCGTTTGAGCAGCAAGGCCTTTTTCTCCCCGGTGTCCTTGGGGGATGCTGCAACTATTGGGGTTTTCACTGGGAAAGCTGCAACTATAGTTACCCTCTGGTTATGTCAAAATAGCTATTGAAAATGGCCATAGAAATAGTTGATTTGCCCATTCAACATGGTGATTTTCCATAGCAAGTTGTGTAAACGTATACCCAGAGGGTCATGGGTTTACAAAGCAACAAAACTGCTAGGGTCTCACCTTTGTTTGGTGTTCATGAGAGATTTTTGGTGGGAGAATCATGAAACTTTAATATCACATGTCACATTACTTTATCTGGTTGGTGGTATACCTACCCCTCTGAAAAATATTAAAGTCAATGGGAAGGATTATCCCATAGATGAAATGGAAAATAAAAGCCATGTTCCAAACCACCAACCAGTATATAATTATATCATATATATATAACTTAACTATATCATACCAACCATATATAAGTATATAACTATAACTATTATCCTATATATTATGATGATCTAATCAACAAACATCACCGCTGGAAAAATGGGTGATTTTCCATTGCTGATCCTTGTGGCATCCTGAGATCCCTCCTTAGTAAATCCCACACCCATTTGAACACCCGATTTATCGATTTGAACTATATTTTCCCATTAACTCCCATGAATAAATCCATGATTTTCATGATTATCCCTATAAGATCGCGAAAAAAAGGACATGTTCACCGAAGTTTTTCCCCACCTGCCAGGTCCGTTGAGGTCACACACAAAAAAAAAAACGCCAAAAGCCGGCCAGGCACATCGTGCACGTTGATCACCTGACGTCCAAGTTCCAACTTGGGATGTTCCTCGGCAAAAAATGATCTAAAATGTATTACCCTCTGGTCAACTAACGGTTTGCTATTGAAAATCACCATTTTTAATAATTTCAATACGTAAACCATAAATGGGCCATAATCCATAGCTATGATTCGTGAGTTTATGTTAGTTTACTGTCCAGAGGGTAACATGTCTGGAATCTGAATCTCTCCCGAATTTCTTCTGCTGGACATGGCCTTCATTTCTGCACGGAATTGACCAATGGATTTGGGGGGGGAACTGAGTTTTCAGACAGATCCGTAGATTCCATAGATGTCGGAGGTTTTTGTTGTTTCCCCCTAAAAATAACCCATAGGATCCATGTATGGTATATATGCTAACATTTGGGGTATATGGATGGTAAATGTTACCATATATAGCATACATGGATCCTATGGGTAATGAGCCATCATTTGGCCAATCTGCGGCTTCGTCGACTCAAGCTATTTCAACATGGCTTGGCATCCAGGGAATTACCATCCTCACCGAAAAACCTCCCTATGCCCGACGAGCTGCGCCTTCTCCGGAGCACTCAGGGTCAAGACTTTTCCGCTCATGCACTCGATCTGCGTCACCTGGGGTTGGCCACTTGGGGATCACAGGAAGGGTCCCCGCAGTCATGAGTTGGTAAGCCCATCTAAGTATATCTATATATATATCATATTAACATGATATTCCCCATAATCCAACATTCAACATCATTCAACCTACCTTGTTTTTACCAACTTACCTACCTAAGGGGGTCACTTCCTCAATGAAACCAGCAACCTTTACATCATATGAAACCAAACAAGAAAGATCAAGAAAGAACGTTTGAAACATGTTGAAACTATTGATCTGGCAGACTTGAGGCAACATACACCAACTGAATGACATCATGGAGAAACTAAAGCCCTTTGCACACATCTGGGTAGTTCAGAAGAAATGATCCATAAATGTTTTCGCTGATCTGTGATGGCCCTCGGGAATTCGATCAACAACAGTGGGGAAAGGGAACCATATACGATATGCACATATTCATCTAAGAGCAAGTCATTGGATACACCTGGATACACCTAAAATGGTTTTTTGATGGTGAATAGCTTTGAAATCTGTGGGATCCTGTGGCTCTGGGCTCTTTATATGTATAAATATATATATATATTATATAATATTATATATATATATATATTTCATATATATATATATAGATATATATTGATGCATCCTGCACACCTCCATCTCAGTTGATCAAATTGAAGCTTAAAGGACCTGAAGTTTGAAGCAACTCAGCTTTGCGAAGAGCACCTACATTGCTGTGGCTCAAATCGTTTGTTTGCCTTGTGACTCAAGTGTATATCATCAGGTTATTTAACATAGCCATGGAAAATCACCATCTTTAATAGGTAAACCATCTATAAATGGGCCATCTATATCATGGCTATGTTAGTCATAACCAGAGGGTAGTTGATTTACCCATTAAAAATAGTGGTTTTCCATAGTTATTTGTATGTTTACCAGAGGGTAGGCACATTTTTAATAGTTTCAGCCGTTTTTTTCTGTAGTTCAGCCGCATGTTTTCGCGCCGTATCCACGGCTTAGTCATTTTTTAAGAGCGCAGCTCGGCTCACCCAGGTACACAGTCACATCTTGTGCCCCAAATCATATCATGGCCCTGGCTCCAAAAAGCTTCCCTCATCGCAATCTTTCAACATGAACAAAAAAGCATTCAAAAGAAATGATAGACTTCAAATCACAATCTACCCTCTGGTAAATTAACAGTTCGACCCTGGCAGTCATCTTGGTTGGAAGACTAGTTAGTTTCCATTAAAAATGGGTGATAAAATCAGGGTCCAACTGTTAATTTACCAAAGGGTAGATCTAGATCATCACCATTTTCAATAGGTAAACCATCTATAAATGCGCCATTTTCCATGGCCATGTTAAATAACCAAAGGGTAGATCAAACAATCGCTTGGAAAAAAACTCATCTGATGAACACAACTTGAATCACGGACTCCGAGGGACATCCCCCGGACTCGTTCCGCCTCGTAGGTGTGTGGGCTAAGGACCTTTAGCTTGGCGCCACAGGCCTGGGTGCCGGTGCACAGTACCCTCCAGTGATACTGGGAATGGGATAGTCATGACATAGTAATGACCATAGAATATCATAGAATGGGATATAAATGGCATAGAAATATGTATATATATATTATCCATATATAATGATACAGTATATCACCTGCCATAATTTTGCTTTTTGACATAGCCTTTGGTAAACTAGCAATAGATATGGACCGTTTCCCATGAAAGTAGATGATTTCCCTGGCTTTTTCTTATGGCCATTTCACGGCGCCCAGTGACTGCATTGATGCAATGGATCTCCCCATCCTCGCTGCCCACGAAGAGCCGTCGTTCCTTCAAGCCAAATTTGATGGCCTTGGAGCCCGGCAGTATCCACAGTGGTATCAACCAAATTCATTGCGAACATTCCCGAGAATGGCAAGCCCCGGTCTTCGTTGTCACATGTCATGTATTCACTCCCCATCAGTCCAAAAGGTGCGCTCCATCTCTGAGCCCCGTGACGGTGATATTCGACCTTGGCGCAGTGGGTCTATTGAGATCATTGGAACCAGAGGTTGAAGTGTTATCAGCCATTTACATCCATTTACTATGGTCATGGTCAAAACACCTGGCACAAGAAATGTGGGTCACCCAGTTTCCGAAAACACAGGTCTGAAAATACCAACGATGGACTTAGCTGGAAAAACACATGGCAAAAGTCAAGTAAATCAAATGGCTAGGGTTCAAAACCCTAGTACTCACCAAAATAGCTGGGATTTATTGTATGTTCATGCGACCAAACGGAAAATCACAGGTTTTAAGATCCGTCCCCAAACGGATTTTCCCCTGAAATTTGCATCTGACGAAGGTTAAAGACAACGCTAATCATGTTAGTCATTTTTCCAGTTGAGTTTCCAAAAATCGAAAGATTGCCTGAGTACATGTACGATCTGCAGTTCAGATTTGACCCAGTGAGCGATTCATCTTGATCAAAAATGACACTGCACCGCAGAGGAAAGGAACATGCTTGGTGTTACAACCAAGAGGAATCTGAAATAACCTGCGCGGTGAGCGAAAATGGGAAGAAACTGTCTCCAACCAGTAATTATCTGATCTGAAGATGTCTGAAATCCATGAACATTTTCCCAATACCCTCTGGTAATTTAACATAGCTATTGAAAATTGCCATTGAAATAGTGAGTTTCCCCATAAAAAAATGGTGATTTTCCATAGCTATGTTCGTTTACCAGAGGGTAATCCGCCGTCTTTGCACCATCTGAGCTGGTCACTTCACATCGCCTGAACCATGACATACTAGTCAGTTGATATAGCTTTCCCTACTCATCCCCAGCAAATTAGCTTAGAATGAATCCCATTTCATAACCAAGGCAACCAGGGTACAGTATGTGTTTCTATTATACGGTAAATTAATGTAAATCATACGGTCATTCCATTGTACTGCTTGATTAAATTCGATTATAATAGGAATTCCCAGTTCATGGATTATGATATCCCCAAAGATATACGTAAAGTGTCAACATGTTCATAGAATCCCCATATCCAACAGGTTTTTTTTCGCTCAAAAATCACGAAAGTCACCATCCGTGGGTGTCTGCTGAGCGACTCAATGACATTGTCATGGATTTGCAAACGTTGCCCAGTCAGCGCCTTGGCGACGGTTTCAACAAGATCCAGATGGAGGTTCTGGTTATTTACCCTCCGGTAATTTAACATAGCTATTGAATATGACCATTTATAGTGTTTTTTTTCCATTGAAAATGGTGATTTTCCATAGTTATGTTAGTTTACCAGAAGGTAACGAACGTTGATGAAAATGGATGAAAATGGCTCATGTTTAATAATAGGCAAGTCATCATAACTGGGAAATCCCCTATCAATGTAGGTTCGTTGTATTGTGAAAATCATCTATAGATGGGGAATTGTCCAAAGCTATGGGACAAAACCAGAGGGTAAACCCAAACTAATGACATGCAATGTGTTGTAGTGCAAGAAAATATAGTCTGGTATGGTGTACAAGATTGCGCAAACTAGAATAGTAGACCAATGTGAAGTAACATAAAGTAACGTCATGGTGCTATCATAAAATTGCTTGAATTTATGTATTTGCAAAATTGTGCGGATGCGTATTTCTGCAGAACAGCTGGCATACACACGCGAAAACAGTAACAGTGCTTGTGTTCTTGCAAATGATAGAACCTTTCTAGTTATTCTCATCATATCATGCTTTGATTAACATATTATTATAGGATAAAATTACATATAGTTAATTGTTAATCATATAATTCGATGATCATATCCTATAGATAAAAAAAAAACATATAGCAACAAGATGATCAGGACGCGCATAAAAACACCGCCAGCTCCCACGATCTCCCAGGGCTTCCGGCATCCCAAACATACAGGTCATTCTTGATGGGCGTGACAATCTCCATCGTCCTTGGGAGACGCTGTCGCACCGTCGAGCCAACCCGCGCGGTTTGCGCGGCTTGGTGATGGTAGTCTCTGGTAATTGAACAGCTTGCTATTGAGAATGGCCATCTGTAGTGAAGATTTACCAATTAAAATTCTAAAATGGTGATTTTCAATATGTTGAAAACCAAAGGGTAATGCATCGAACTCCGATTGGAAAAAACAGTGATATACACACTTCTTACTGATGGAGGTATACACCATACAAGTTCAAACATGTTTTCTCATGTTGGTTTGTACACTTCTTTGCGATTGAACTCCTGTGTCGGCAGTTTCTAAACCCTCGCTGGTCAATTTGATATGGTTGAGCATCTACATATATATATATATATACATTTTACATGGCATACATATATCATAGGTTAAATTAAAATCATTTATCTGCTGTTACTGGGGGGTAGATCGAACATATATCATATATTTCCTAGATTATCACATATTATAACACACATTGATCACAAGAAGGCCCGTATTTAAGGCAAATCTCCATGGCGCTGTTAGCCAACCTTTTCACATGTGTCAGCTGCCAGTGGCTGAGCCCGGCACCAATGGTTGAATGCCTCGCGGGAATTTTCCGCACGGGAAACCATAGGGTTTCCACATCTTTTTGTATGTTTACCCTAGGGTAATTACCCAATCAAGCTGGCTCTGGGTTTGTATAATTGGAATACAATGAGGATATTTGATGGGATATATAAATGTGAATCATCACATGATGATATTGTGACGGGCGCTTTGACCTGGCCTAAAAAAAATAGGAAACAAATCATTCAGCTAAACTGGAGACAGGATTTGGAATTCCAAAGATTGTAAAATGAAACCATATTCCAGCCTTCTCTTTAGCGGCCAACATTGCATAGAACCTGTGTCCCCAAGTTGTTGAAGGTGGTTGTCTCCAATTTAGGCCCATATTGTCTATCATATGGATACCCCTAGCTCCTCCACTCCTTCCGTTCATCACTGGATAGTTATGTATATATATATATGTATATCTATATACACGTATATGTATAGGTATATAATGCATACTGTATGTATGTATATATATATATGGTCACATATATACACTAGGGATTCCTTCTAGCGATAAATTCACAGATTGGAAGCACCATCCTCTCTATTCCTCTCTACATCTTTGAGCATTGCCTCTGGATGTCTGGATGTCATGGGTGCTGCTCACGCAGTCCTCCTACACATTGTTATACTATTATCGTCACTATTATTATCATTATCATTACAATTATGTTTACTATTGTTACTATTATTGTATGTACTATATGATACTATATGTATGTCTGTGTTGTCTAAATAGCAGCGTGATTGAGAATGTGAAACACATAAACAAGACAGGCTGATTTCGACCTGAACAACAAGCTGACTCAAGCTGGGTGAATCTTTCGACTCATGAAAACTGGCAAAAGATCATGGGCCAAAATCAACTTGTCAGATAAAAACGGTGTGAAGCTTCTTGAACGGCCACCCACTTTTATCTGAACACTTGCCATTGGAAAGATATAAGGGATCTGGCCCTCCATCAGCCAGAGACCATTGGAGGTGCCTTAAGCCTGGCCTCAGGGAATGAACTCATTTTCCCCAGTACTGGTAGATTCTCCAAATTTGTGGGTTAAAAAATATGTTAACTGGTTGGTGGTTTCAACCCCTCTGAAAAATACTAGTCAGTTGGGATGATTATTCCCAATATATGGAAAAATAAAAAATGTTCCAAACCACCAACCAGAAAATATCCACGGTCTCCCCAAATAGATTTGTACCCTCAAATGGTGGCTTAGTTTCATCATTTCACAGGGTAAAAATTTGGACTCCAAAAACAATTCAAGCTGTTGGTCACTGCTTAGTTGGGAAACCACTGCTTCGGGGCCGCAACACAGTCTTGAGATGTCTTGAGGAAACACCCAAATAAAACGAATGGAGATGGATCAAAGCCTTTAATACACCATAGTTGCCCATAGGATCCATGTATGCTATATACGGTAACATTTACCATCAATATACCCCCAATGTTAGCATATATGCCATACATGGATCCTATGGGTTGTGGGATGAACATCCATAAATCCATTTTTTTTGGTGGTGAAAACCAAAAAGAGATTCCCGTGGGCCCCCGGGCTAAATCGTTGATGGGCCAATCCGAAGTGACTTTTGGATCATTGGCGTCGCGATCAAAGACCACGATCCTCTGGCCGTGGGTGAACATTTGCATGTTACAGTAGGAAGCCGTTTCGGGGTGGTGATGATGAATATGATGATCATCAATAATGATAGTTATGTAATGTTATGTACATATAACATAGTACTACTAATCATCATCACTCAAACGGATCATGTTTGATCAGCTGCTACTTGTTGGAAGATGTTTGTCTCCAAGAACCTGCACCAACCTCCAGGGACCCTTTGGACGTCAAGGATTTGAAGAACGAATGGATTCATTTCTCGTCCCTGTACGTTGGTTACAAAGACCAGACATAGCATATGATACGTAATATATCATAGTATAATGTTTTTGAGCAGATTGATCCTACAAATCTGCTCAGTTTCCCTCCTTTTCGAAAACATAAAATGGTGGAGTTACCCTCTGGTAAACTAACATAACTATGGAAAATCACCATTTTTAATGGGAAAATCCACTATAAATGGTCATTTTCAATAGCTATGTTAGTTTACCAGAGGGTATACCATCTCTCATTTTCGAGACACAGATTTCTCCCACTTTTCCCGAAAAAAACTCGAGCCTTCTCCCAGAAATCACCACGCGATCACGGTCTTAGTGACCAGGTGATATCAATATCTTGTGAGGTCTCAAGCACCCCCATGATTTGGTTCTGTCCAAAAATTGCTGATATCCCAAAACAGTCATTCTTAGTGGGAAAAACATGATTATCCCCCCATGATTTGGTTCTGTCCAATTTGTTTTGATATCCCAAAACAGTCATGCTTAGTGGGAAAAAATTGAAAACATGATTATCATGAGGAAAATGATGATAATGGGATTAGGGGGCACCCTATCAACCCATTTGCTTCAGGCCATAATTTGACAACCCATTGCGGAAAGCGCCTTTGTGAAGTCAAGATAGATAAGGAGATGTCACGACCACAGCTATGCATATCATCTGCAACCAAGAAAAAACGATGCATATATATATATATATATTAAAATATTATACACATATGGTATATATGATATTATTATATGTATTGCAGTTTATGTCCAAATCATTACATACATATCATATCATCATAAACACAATCATACAATATCATATATGTGTGTATAATATACACACGTATATATCAACATATATCAACATATATCACTTATTTTATTATATACACACACATACCGTTAGGAAAAAAACGTACCAAAACCAACTTCACAAATCTCCACTTTCCCCAGACAGGTGCCCACACTCAGAGGACACAGCGCGCGCGGTTCCAAACGTTCCAGTTCCCCAGCCTGAAGCAATCCACGTCCCGGTCTGGTGGGAAATGATTTATGAGTAATTGGGTAAAGCAATAATATATGGTGGTTTATTGATAATGATATATAATAATAAACAATGATTATAATTATCTATAAACCTGAAGCAAACAAACCTGAAGCAAACCACCCAGCTGGCAGCTGGGCATGGTTTATACCACCTATTTATGGTGATATGAGAGATAGTTTATCATTGTTTTACCCACATTAGAGGCTTATATAATATAACTCATCTTAAAAGATAATGATGATCTGATATAATCTTAAATCCTCTTAATGTGATTTATGACTTGCTAGTTATAACACATCTTTATGATGATGATTTGTTAAAGAGCCATTGCAAAATGACGACCTCAAGAAAAAAAGACCCATGTTCATTTGTTCACTGTTCTCATTGGAGTTTATGTTTCTATTGTTTTGGGGATTGTTACAATAAAATACAATAAGCCATTTGTCCTTTCCAGATTTGCATGATTTTCCTAGGCTTGATATTTTTTTTCCGGTGTAGAATGAGAGCATTGCGTTGCCAAACGGAGACGACTTGCAGCAACAAGGGGTTCCCATCGCCTTCGCAGGTGATTCGCATGCTGGTGGCTTGTGATGTCCCATGATTTCCGTATGAACAAACCGTTTGGGATTGCTGAGATTTCCGTTTTTTTTGGAAAGGTCCAGGTTTTAGGACCTAAAAATTCCATATATTTTTGGAAATCACATGATTTCCTGTGCCTCGATTTTCCGACACCAGAAGATTTTCATGATTTCACAGGATCGGCAGCAGATTCATCCTGTTTGCTCGTCATATCCTCTGTACCTTGTGGTCCCTGGAAATGGAGGATCCTGCGGGTCCATTTCTAGATTTTTCCTATGGATTATAGGTCCATGTATGGTATATATGCTAACATAAAGGGGGTATATTGATGGGATCCATGGAGCACCATATATAGCAGCACCATGGATCCGTCATGGGTATGGATGATGGGTCCATGAATTTCCATATGTTCTGGTCGAATGCCAAAACTTCAGGTTTGATGAATCGACACTTGCGGAACAGCATCATGTCCAGATTCTTTTGCCTGTTGCATCACCATAATTAGTTGTTTAAATCATATTACATCCCATGTCTGCTGGTTGATTCACCATGTTCCTATGATTAAATCCCCATTGTTCTTGATTAAATAAAGCACCCTGTTCTATGATAAAAATAATCACAGTTTTTCCATGTTTTTCCTGGTTAAAGTATGTTAAATCACCATGGTCCTCTGGTTTCCTATGTTTTTTTGGGCGGTCTTTTGCAAATTGTCCCGTGGATCACCATCCACCTCCTCGGCTCGTCGATCTGTCGCGGGGAAGTTTTGGATGCAACACAGCCGTCCTGAGGCGTCCCCAAGCTTCTGGCAGCATCCCAGGCAGTGAGGACCCAGTGATTTGGAACATGGTCCATTTAGTTTGATGGTTTATGATGACTTAACTATTCAGGTGATTCTGAAAAATGTCAAATCACCACTGGATTCCTATGTTGTCTTGGGCAAAAATGGAGATTTACATAGATTTACTGTAATCAGTATTTAAATGTATTTAATCACTATAGAAGAATAACGGAACAATTAGGATTCAATGGCATAAGAATGGGACATATCTAGTGAATGGGTTCAATGGGGATTTATGAGGTTTTCTTGGGGAAAAATGGAAATTAACCACTCGGAGGATATTAATGGGGAGATAAGTGGTGATTTAATGAATAGGGATTTGATGAAAAGAGTACATATATATATATATACACGTATATTATATATATATACGTATATTATATATATATAATATATAATTATATATATAATCCTTTTTAGTCCTATTCAACCACCATTGTTTACCTATATTAATCGGCTATTTTCATGGGGATTTTTTGTCCTATCCCACTGTATCCGTGCCGTGGTCAAGTTACGTGGGTACATAATTCCCGGTGAATGAAGGGAAGACCATCCACCGGTTAATGGTGAGTATACGATCAATATACCCGGCCTGGTAAACGTACAAACAGCTATTGAAAATGGCCATGGAAATAATAGATGTACCCATTAAAAATGGTGGATCTTTCCATAGCAAAATGTAAACGTTTCCCAGGCCGGGTACAATCTGACCATGGGACCATGGCACACATGGAACCCATATGTTACATTTGGTCAAATCCTGTGATACAATACCCATAGGATCCATGTATGCTATATATGGTAACATTTACCATCAATATACCCTCAATGTTACCATATATAGCATACATGGATCCTATGGGCAATATGATACAATCTTTTGAGACACCTTGGAGTCTTGGAGGGATGAACATCAGTTTGCTGGTTATCTTCATGTTCACATGGGAAGCGGGTTTTGATCCAAAGCCTAATCTCCCCTGATGAAGAGCCACCAGGCTTCTCCAAGTTAAAAACCAGAGCTAGCTGGAGAACAAATTCCTGGCACCCCAAGAGCCAATATTAATACTGTAACATATTAATAGTTTCACATTAATCCCATCATATTGAGGAAATCCTAATTATGAATATCCCATTAAAATCCATTAAATTATATCAAATGCCCATGCTTGATTCCACGAATTGTCATCACTCTACAGTCAATTCACTGGGCCAAAGCCTTTTTGGCTCCCCGACGCACGTCCCAGAGACGTACCATGCCTTCAAAGTCGACACCTTAAGGGGCCCGGAAAGAGAAGGCTGGTAGATGCTGGTAGCTGCTGAGATTGCTACAGGGATATCGGCATGGATCTGCAATTTCCGCCGACCCGGGCCAACTTCGTTATTGGGGGGAGCGCCATATGCATTTCGAGGGGTGATGGTCATTTTGACCCGGACCCTAAAATATTGGTAGTAGTATAACTTAGATAAATTGATTTGTTTGTGAGTGTTGGTTCAACCGCGGGAGGTTGGGGTTCCAACATGTTTCAACTAACAGATTTGGGAGGTTCAAGCATCACAAATGGTGGATTGGACCAACTAGAATGGGACTATTGACCACAATGGGATCTGATGGGGATAAGTCATATATCGTTGTCGTTGACTATATTCAATAAGTGTAACTGCCAGTACCCACGTGCATGTGCTTCAGTCGTCCCGTCACATCAACGCCATTTCATGTGGCCTGGCGCACCATTTCCATCGAGGCACTCATAAATTCATAGTCTGTTTCCGGCATGGCGCAAAGCCCCGCAATGCTGCACTCGTGTCCCTCCCTGCGGCGTGGTGCACCGGGACGGACGTCGAAAAAAACAGATATGTCCATCAGAAACCAGCTGCCGACTTAGAAAAACACATTGGAAGATGAGATAATAACCACTTGTCACTTGCATTTTTGGTGGGTGGCATGAATGCCTTTAGTATCTCGCAACAACTTTGGTATCCGCCAAGCCTTTTTGCCTGCAAACAAACCTACACATTTCTCAGGCTGGTGGGTTTTGCTGAATTCCCAAACTGGAAAAGACATGCCCGCTGCAGATATCAAAACACAAACCAACCTAAGAAACTTACAGAAGATCGATGATGATTCTGTAAAAAAACAAAAACATTAATCTTCACTACCCTGGTAAACATAATCGAAGCACATCACATCTATATATATATACACATGTATATATATATATATATATGTGATATAACATTTGTGGTGTTCAATTCCGGCACAGCTCTGGAGCTCTTGCCACATCCTACCACAACGCAACATCCCAGCCCAGACTGAGATGCCAGGCAATTTGAAGGAAAGAGTCCCAGCCTTGTTCTACTTGGGATGATTTAAAGGGAAATTTCTGAAAGTTTGCCATCAAAACCATCATGTGTCCCATCATTTTTACATTTCATAAACAGAGTCCTGTCGGTCTTCCCAAACAGACTTAGACTAATCCAAAGATCAAAATAGCTGCTACCATAGGTACTCATGGCAACGAAGCCAAATCCGTCATCTTCACAGCCTTGATCATTGGAAAATCACAGGATGTTGGGATCGGAACTGTGACCCTCATGTGCTGCTAAGCAAATTCACATTCGTCAACAATAATTAAATAGTTATATAGTTGTATCGTGTTATAAAGTCAATAAGTAGTCTTCATACGCTATAGTTACAGTATATAGTTATGTATAGTTATGATATATATATATATATCCATTAGACCCCAATTTCACTCACAAGTGACTCCCCAGTGATGGCATGCGATCCTTGGCAGCCGGACACTGGGATCCCAAATGGAGATGTAGTTGTCAAAGCCCGCGCTCAGCAGCATCTGGCTCTTGGCGCAGAACTCTAGGCAGGTCAGGCCTCAGGCTCCAAGACGAAGATAGACCCAGCTGGTGGTATAATCCGTATATTTCATATCTGTATCATCCATAATGTATGTATGTATGTATGTATGTATGTATGTATGTATGTATCACATACATATACATATATAATATATCTATATCTAAAATATACAGGATCTAATATACAGGATATAATATACGATATATATATATATATCATATATATATATATATATATCATATATATATATATTATACTGTATACATATGGTATATAGCAGATTTTAACAATCCCCATGTTGGGAGCATCTCCACGAACCACAATACGTCAATGATCGATCCATACTTTGGATGATTTCCCTTGCAATACTCATCATCACTTCGGGTGAGATCGCTATCAGCTATGCAAACCATCACATCTTGAGAAACCTATCATTGATTATCATGTATCATTCAAACTACCATTTCCGGGCACACCGGAAATATCATATATTGTTGCGTGTAGAGTGTAGATCTCATCCAATATCCCATGAAATATCCCCATCATATCCCCATGATATTTCCCATCATATCTGCTTGGTCAAATCCTCATTGTTGTTCATCTTACCTCACAAAGCCAAGGCCAAGGTCATCGTGTCGTTTTTTTTGTTTTTCCCGGCTTTTGCGGTGTCCGGTCAGGCGTATTCGCGTCTGGTGCTGCTTCACTCAAAGTTTTTGAAGAAACCTGGGAGTTACAAACAGTGGAATACATTGATATTAAAATATATTAAAATCATTGGAAAATTATATGGAATTATATTGAAAAGGATTGAACCATCTCTCAGACCAAGTCCGTTGCAGTTAACTCTGTCTATCCGTCTGGATATGATCAAACATATTGTACCTGGGTACTAAGGTGGCAACAGGTGCCCACGCATGAAGCTTGAGCTAGGTACTCAAAAGGGGGGAACGTGGCAAGTTGACTTACAGTCTAGAAAACAAAGATGTCCTGGCGAGTGTGGATTTCAAAACCCCTTTAACAAAAAAACAAACAAGAAATTTCCCCTCTGGTAATTTAACATAGCTATGGAAAATCGCCAGTTTTAATATGTAAATCATCAAACTAGATGGGCCATGGCTTCCATAGCTTATATATACATATATATATATATGTGATTATATGTGTATAATTACCAGATGGTATTCAGCTACAGTGCATAGGGCATTATAATACCCTACGATTCCAGGCTATTCTAGGTCCAAAGAGCCGTTTTTCCAACCGTGACACCTTTGAGTCAAATGGAGGTTTCCCATTAAACAAAAACAAGGCCTCAAAGCCATCAGTTTTCCAGTCAAAGTTTTGCACGACTTTCTGGTTGGTGGTTTTAACCATCTTGAAAAATATTGGTCAATGGGAAGGATTATCCCATATATTATGGAAAATATACAATGTTTGAAACCACCAACCAGCTTTGAAGGGGTCCCCCATTTGAAGAACCCCATATCCCCCATATCAGCCTTCGCTCAACTGCTCAGGAACCACCTCTTCTCGAGGCTGCAGATTTGCCATCCGTTCCCTGCCCAGTCTCTAGGCCCGCCGTCTTGGGAAATTCGTTGTTCAAATTCCCACCTCGGAGCATGGCAACTGCTTGGGCAGAGCTGATGGGAAACCATTGTTTGGGTCGTTGAAGGGCGCGAATTTCGAGGTCAGATAGTGTTTGCAAATGCTTAAAGTGCTCCAGAAACCAACACTTTTTCGGGAAAACTAGGGACATGGACATGGGTTTAAGAACACATGCTACCTTACCCCTGGAAAATTTCAAGGATGGAGCCAGAACAGACCAACTCTTGACATCGCATTGCCATGCTTGGTGAAGAAACGACAAAAGGTGACCTCCAATAAGTTGGTTTCTAAGCCCCATCGGCTATACTTCGAGGTATACTAAACTAGAGTTATACGTATAATTATAGTTATACTGGTTATAAAATGTTATAAACCGACTTAGCTAACTGGGCGCATGCTTGACTTGGAACCCCATTCCCTTGTATCACACCCCAAATGTCGCAGCCAAGGCGACTTCAAGAGACGAATGGTGCGTCGTGGTTCCTTGGAGCCCTTGTACTGATACTCTTCATGCACCTACGGCGCCATGTTGCCGGCGCCAAGGCTGAAGAATGATGGGAAAACCCATGGAAACCCCCGAATTTCCCATGGTTTGTCAAGTTATGTTTTAGCCCTATGAAAATGACCACTATAAAACCGTCCATTTTGGAACAGCATGTTTTGGGTCCAGATGGAGATTGAAGCGGCCACTGTGGGAAGCTGTTAAGCGCCAAAGTGGGGAAGCAATGGGAAACATGAACAGGGCGGGAAACAATCAACAAACTCTTGAGAGAATGGGGACATGTGAAGATGCATTCTTCCGGTACTCTATTTTTTACCGAGCAACAGACTTGCATGAGCTTCGGACGCTTTTGACAACGATTTTGATCCCGAATCAAAGCAATATCGAATCCAAAGTCTTTTACACATGTTTCATGATCTTGTTGACTTATATGTATTTATACGGCTATGAGTCCCTGTGTACCCAAAAAAGGCTGGTGAATGAATGTTGATTCCCGGAAATCTGGTATACGAAAGGTTTTGACCCATCCCCACTTACAGATTTATCCTGATCAAAGAAGTGGTTCCTAATTTCATCCCCAAAGAACACGGCAGTCCCACCTTGATCAAGGGAGTCAGAACCAACGCTGAAAGTGCGCTGTCCTGTGGTTCAGTCTGGCACACTGGACGGTTTGATATCTCCATTAGCCTCTGGGAATCAAACATAGCAATAGAAAACAAAGATGTTTATATAATTGGAAAATAACAATCATAAACCTGGATATAAATGGATATCAATGGATATGACCAGACAGTTTTCCATTCCCAGATTCAATCATCGAAGGATGCACCCAGTTTCCGACATTTCCTCAAATCATGGACTCTTTAGCATGGAGTCTCTTCTAAGTTGCTTCCAAGACATCCTGGAAAAATGAATTGGAATCTGATTGGGGATCTGTTTATTCCCAAATCATATGGACGTATGGGATTACGTAGATCCGATGAATATATACACTGTAATACCATGGTATTACACATGTATACACAATGAAAAATACCATAGATCCAGTATATATCCAATAATTTTCCGGCCCTTGAAAGATACATAATCCATTAATGCAGATTTTTATGGGGGATTTTGATCTGCCGTTTCCAAGTATATTAAATTATGCACCGTAGTTCCACACTGTAGCAGCCGTATATGGTGATGTTTGGCCCCCAATTCAACGTTTGATCGCCTCCATCCATTGATGTTGTTGTTCCTACTTTATTCCATCATAGAACTATAGAATATTACTTACTGGTGCTAAACGTAGGGAATGGATGGGAATTGAGGAATGGAATGATTATTGATAGCTACGAGTATTGTGGATCATTCCCGAAAATTCCCTGCGTTTGGCACCAATCCCTATGTTTGTTGGTTCAATCCCCATAATTTCATGGACTCCCCATTGAATATCCTCAAAACAAATACCCTAGAAAAAATCCAAGGACATCCCATATACATCCCATGTAAATCCCATATAAATCCCATAGAAATCCCATATAAATCCCATATATAAATCCCCATGAAATCGTCATGGAATCCCGTGGAATCCCGTTCAAAAAACCAGTCCCCCCATCCTCATTGGGCGGCGCTGCCCGAGAACTGAAGAGGGCTATGACCTGCACCTCCAGCAGCCTAAGTCGGCCATGTCGAATTGCGACATGAGAAGTGGAAACAAAACATGACCCATGACGGATCCATGATAGTACCAATGATAGTTGGATTATTTACATATATTTTACATATTTACTATCTATATAATTTATGTAGTACCCATGACGGATCCATGGTGCTGGTAGATTAATGCTAACATTGATTGGGGGTATATTGGTGGGATCCATGGAGCACCATACATAGCAGCACCATGGATCCTATGGGTGAGAAAAGTTGACCTTTTTGGAGAAAATCATAAAAAACAATATATATATATATATAATAATATATATATATGCCAAAGATTGCGTTTAGTCGTTTAGAAGTGAAAATTGGAAAACAAAAAAAAACTTCACAATCATTGCTAATCCAACCCTGCAAAAAAACAATTTCTTTGCTGGTTAGTAGATATTCCCATTGATACCAAAAGACTAAAGGATTAAAGTATCCATCTAAGATTAACCTAGCAATGAATGAATCAAACTACCCTCTGGTAATTTAACATAACTATGGAAAATCACCATTTTCAATGGGTAAATCCACTATAAATCACCATTTTCAGTAGCTATGTTAGTTTACCAGAGGGTAATCTCCCGTTCACTTGGCTTTGCTGAACGGCGCGCCAAGCTGGGGGACCATCTCCAGCCGCAGCGGAAAAAAACCAACTCCCATCTGGCTGTGTCTGAAAATGACGTATGTTTCTACCCCAGTTGCGATGCCTGGAAAAAAAACATGAACAATAAAAATATGGATAAAAACATGTGTCTATATGGCTATCATGGATATAAATGGCATATTATCCATCTATATGGCTTGATCCATCTATATACCTGATGTTTTTCATGATCTCATGCCTTTGGGACCACATTGGTCCGGTCCAACGCTGCGGCACCTGGGTGGTTCAGACCAGTTCTCGTCCTTCCCGTCGTGCAGTGAACCTTCTTTGCGCAGCTCCTGGGTAGGGCAACTTCGTGGATTTAGGCGATTTAGTGGCTAGTGGCTACTTGTAACTGTTCAATGATGTCTTGAGTACGGCCCAAGCCAGACCTATCTAGAAGTGATCAATCAACCTCTGAAAGTGACAGCAACGTCACTAGACTCACTTCCTTTGTGTTTTTGAAAAAAAACTGAAATTCTTTGTACGTCATCTCCACATAGAAAACAGATTCAGATGAGACAATGACAGGGAAAATGATAGGAAAAGTATGGAATCAACCATGCATGTTTCGGTTAATGCTGGTTGTTATAATGGATTCTTATGAATGGTTATTAATCAATGATTATTCATTAAAATCTTCTCCGGTGTCATCAAACATTGATCATTCCGGATTTTTTTTTATGTTTGATCATTATTTGTTCATAAACATAATTCATATTCATGAGTCATTAATAACCATCAATAATAAGCATAGTCTAATGTCTAAAGTTACCATTGATAAACATCAAACTGTCATTATCATTAAACTTACTATCATCAACTATAATATAGTCATTATCATTGTTCATTGACATTAACATTAAAGTTACCAGCAATAATCCCATCCCCCCGTTTTATAATCACCACCTAAATAATCCCCACAAAAAAAAAAAAACATTGTTTATCATCGTTTCTAGGGGGTGATTAATATTAAGCTGAAGGGACTACCATTAAAGTTACAATTAACAATTAATAACCATTAATAACCACGAATAACCGTTAATCATCATAGTCCAATTTCTAAAGTTACCACTAATCATTATCATCAACAATTATCATTATCATTATTCATTATCATTATTCATTATATATAATATAACATTATATAATTATATCAGTTTCGCTAACCATTAAAGCTACCACGAAGAATCCATTCACATTGCAGCGCCTGCAGCAAGGAGTTGGTCACTAATCCTCGCAACTGCTCCAAATCCTGGGACGCCAGGTGCCCGTAGACTGCCCTTACCGCCTCGCACCAGAACGACGCAACACGGGGGGTCCCCGGTCCCCCTTGGGACGCCCGGAAAATGTGGCTTGTTTCACCCGTAGAAAGTCGGAATTCACCAGGAAACTTGGCGATTTCGATGGAGTTCAACTATTCAACAAACCAAATACCCTCTGGTTATTTAACATAGCCATGGTATAGATGGCCCATTTATTCAATTTATAGATGTTTTTTGATGATTTACCTATCAAAAATAGTGACTCTCCATAGCTATGTTGAATAAGCAGAGGGTATATGAAAGACATATTGTTGTTGTTTGTTGGCAAACAAATGGTGGTGTCAACCATCAAAAACGGGGGTTCAAACAACAACAGTTCGATGTGTTTTTATCCAACAAACAGTTACCATTTAACCAGCAAAAGTGCGGATTGTTTCAGAAAAACATGTGGATAGAATCAATAGAATCAGCAGACCTGGGGGCGATAAGAGGATATAATTGATATGATATAATATAATGATACAGAACGAACAAAGTAGTAGTTCAGGTTACCATACTTTCTGGGAGAATTCCACTTATAATTCCACTGGAAGTTTCTCAGAGTCCAAACCACCCGTGGACCACGTACGTTCTACCATTGCTTCAGAAATATCACCATAGGGAGATGTTTTCGGAAGAAGATGCAATATTGTTTCTATGCATGTTTTAAGTGTATGTATCCATTCGACTTATTCACAAAATAGCGATGAACATCTGAGATCTCGAAAATAACATCTCAACCACCAGTACACTAAAATTCATAGCTATGGAAATCACCATTTTTAATAGATAAATCATGATAAATCATCAATACATGGGCCATTTCCATAGCTATGTGAGTGGGCCGCATCCTCAACACCAGCTGGGGTGTGGGGCCCCCGGGGCTTTTGGGGCCCCCGGAGCCCCCGGGGCCCCATACCTCGGCGACCAGTTCCACAATTGGATCGTCCCATTACAATTGTCAAAGTTCTTTGCCATCAAATTGATATAAATTCATAATAAATTCATAATATATTCATAATTGAACGCTAGTTGAGAAATGTTGAGAAGTATATATACCCACCATTGGATGATGCTTTTGGATGGTATTTGGTATTAGGATGTAGGTATTGATAGCTCTTCCCACATCACTCGGCCTGTTCGGCTCCAAGCGAAAAGTTGCTCCACTTCAACTCCAGAGAAGGAAACATGAAATTCATCTCAGAGGCTCAAAGGGCTCAAAGGGAGGATAAAAATAGGGGTTGTGATAATCTGAGGAGCTACGTGACATATGACATTCATATAAAAGCTCGATGTGATACCTAACAGATCTAACATTCAGGGGAATAGCAGGAAGTTGGATGTTCCAAGGCAAGCCCTCCACATGCTGATAATATTTATGAGTATTTATGGATGGTTCGTTTGGGAGGAACGCAACAATTGAGCCGAAGTCGAGTCATGAAGCCTACGTGGACTGCAAAGGTAGCCTGCGCGGAGGATCCTGCTATTAAAAAAAGGCAGTTCAATTGTTTTTGCCATAGTTCATAGTGGTTAATGGATGTTAATGGTTCAAATCAAATGGTCAATACTTATGTAGTTTGTTCTAAAACTTAAAGCTTTTCGATGTCATGTTACATTGTTGCACAGTTGGACACACCAATTTTTCGCATGACTTTCATCCGGGTCAGCTTGAGGCTGCAACATAAGATGGTCATTGACCGAGGTGCTTGGTGGCCCACTGTGCTCACTGTCCCGCTGTAACCGAGGCACAAACCAAATGGCCGTGCGATGTACGAGCATCCGCAGCGGCAACGTGGAAACGTCCAAGAAAATCTCTGGAGTTACAACCACCTGCGCGCATCTTAAGGCTTTCAAGGGTAAACCTGTTGGCTGTCCAGAAAAGCAAGAAGAAAACTATATACTTAGACCCTCCAAGTACCTTGAAAAATATAGAAACATCAGGGAATACACCAATAATTTTGGGACTTGGGACTTTACTTTCACCCATCTTTATGGCTACTTGAAGCATCGAGGCACCACCACACCACCACCGAGCTGGTTGTCAACCCATGACGTATGAACTCTACAAAGTGGGGCCCCCAAACGATAGACGATAGCGAAGTTGGTTTGTAACTCCCATAAGCATGGTCCATGATACTGATAACTGTATCTATGGGGTTTGTAAACCAACTTGTAACGGGCTATTGAACCAAGATACAGAGTAATGGTCTGGCTTTGGCTTCTCGGGTTCCTCTGGCTTTTTTCCTTTGTCCTTGGTGCAACTCGCACTCAAATGCAAAAGTGCAACAAACGATGCCCCTTTGGGAGTGTGAGTTTGAGGGCATGTGCATGAGCGTTCAAACGATTATTTGTTTGCGCGGAAGGATTGCCTTGTCGGACAAAATGATTCGTTTGTCCTCAAGGAGCAGAATCGAAAAAAGACACCTTCCTATGATTGGAGGATGATTGGACGATTCATTTGACTTTTCTGCATCATGACGAATCTTTCTGCATCTTTTCTGACCTCCAAATGGTTCAGTCATATGATGTCATATGATTCTTGTTCAACAAAAAAACTGGAAAAGTTTGGAAAATCAGTGTCCGATATGTTCACCAAATGCCATGTGGCAGTGTGTCAAAACCATGTAATTGTGGTGAACATCAAAATAGCTGGTAAATGGATGTTCATCCCCCTAAAAATGGTATTAATAGGTATTGATCCATACCCAAATCAGTGTCCGATATGTTCACCAAATGCCATGTATATTCCATGTTGGGGGCCCCATTGACGCAGCCACCTTGTCGCCCGGTCTGAGTCACATTTTGTGGCGCTTCACCTGATGTGTCGGAGGTCTCTTTGTCCTGGTGGAGCAGGGTATCCTATGGTCACCTATAGACATTTCCACCATAAACATCCATAAACCCTAGTAATATACAATACCCTCTGGTGAACTAACATCTTGCTATGGAAAATCATCATGTTTAATGGATAAATCAACTATAAATGGCCATTTTCAATAGCTATGTTAAATTACCAGAGGGTAATTATAGTTCTGAACCAACTCATGGGGCACGACCTTGTCCCAAGTACCACCTATTCTGTTCATCGAGGAGGAGCCCCAGAGGTTCCAGTGCAGAGTTGTTCTGCGGATTGTGTATATATAAGTTCAGCTAGAAGCCACTCATCCCCAATGCACCTTCTTGGGTTGTAGAAATTTGGGCTAGGGTCAGGAATGAAAATAAAAACTGTTTATCTAGATCTCCGATTGATTGATGCAGAAGGCGTTAGAACAAGGGACCCCCAGACTTCTTAGCATTACCGGTCCAAGAACAGATCGTGGAATGGAGAATGCTGTCCTCCTGTGTTGAATTCTTGACGGGCTTGGGATCTTCTGCCAGCAACAGGCTGTTCCTTGATGCCAGGGGTGAGGAATCTGAACTCTGATTAGCTACAAGAAATTGGAGAAAAAACTGCCATTATTTCACAAAAGCTCCGTTTCAGATCATATTACTTCCAAATAGACCGTGTCAGGTATGCTTACTCCATATTCATACCATCTGGTTATGACTAACATAGCCGTGGAAGCCATGGCCCATAGAAATAGATGATTTTCCCAGCTAGAAACCTCCATTTCTGGTTGGGATTTTCCATGGCTATGTTAGTCATAACCACATGGTACTCCCAACTCTGGGGAGAATTCTTGGAACGCCGTCACAAGTGACGGGTACAAGCCGCTTGCCAACCCGGAACATCATATTGTCTGCGAAAAATATCCATTGATATCATGTTACATCCATGTGCATATTGAATAATTAATTACACTATAATATATATAATTATATAAATTATTATATATTACATATATATATATATTATCCCCATCCAAAAATGTCCATAGCTTGGGTATAGAATAGCCATATCTGGGCCTCTCACCCAAGGTTCTGAACTTTTGGGCAGAGTCCCAACGCTTGAAAGCTTCGCGGCATCGCCCAGTAGGCCGTGGTCCTGGGTTACCCAGCAGGTCAGAGCTGTGATCTATGGATGTGTCCCCGGTCATATGATTTCACATGGTAATCTTACTGGTGCTTAGTAGGGAATGGATGGGTTGCTGGGGGAATGGGATGACTATTACTAGTGATTATGGATCATTCCCTCATTCCCTACCAGTAAGTAATTTCATAGGTTTTGACCCATTCCCATATCATACTGTATATATATTATATATATATGTATATATATATATGTGTGTGTGTTCTTTTCAGGATGTATCATGGTGATATATGGCACCTAGGTGTGTGGTTCTTTTGCTGGTATATAATGATGTTGTTTTTGTGGCCCCTCTGGCTCACTTGAGGAAGGATATGACTGCGCACCAAACATACAAGTATGTTTAATTACGATTATTCTATACCATGACATTAGAAATATAGAGTATCAGTGATACCCTCTGGTAATTTAGCATAGCTATTGAAAATCACCATTTATAGTGAATTTTCCCATGAAAAATGGTGATTTTCCATAGTTATGTTAGTTTACCAGAGGGTATCCCAAAGAGTCTAGTTATCAAACGGCAAAAAAACAAAATCTGAACTCAATTGGCCGCGCAGCAAGCGATTTCTCCTCCACATTGTAGACCTCCACTGGAGCTGCCCCAAGTGACCAATGAACCGCTTCATTTTGCGCAGCAAGCACTTGAGAAGCTGGGGATGCGCAAGATGTTGGTAGATGGGGATTAAGCCAGGCCAACCTTGCTGAAGATTTACCAACATGACTGGGCCATTTTGGTCAATGTTGGTAAATATTCTATAATATTCTATACATGGAGCGTAAGGGAAGTATAATTGGGGATTCTATATGGAACTTGTTTGGGGATTTCATGGGAATATGTGATTGGTTTTGGGAGTAGTTGATGGGATACCCTCTGGTGCCCTCAAACATGGCTGGCTGGGGAATTCCCGAACTAGCCATGGAGGTTTTCATGGGAAAGTCATCAAACTAAATGGGGGGTGCCTCTTTTGTGCTTGCTGTGGAAGCGATGACCCATGAAAACAGATGATTCACCATTTTCTGACATTTTCTGACATTTTCTGATTGGCAAAGTGTAAGAAACTTCCAGTGAGATCCAGAGAGTAAATGAGAAACTTGCAGGACAGAGTGCTTGTTTGGCTCATATCCTGTCGAAAATGTCTGGAATCCTGCAGACAGGATTCCTGCCAAGCATGATGGATCCTATCCTGCCGAGAACTTGCTTCAAGAGCTGATCTTTCATCAACCAATTTGATCCAGCAAGGCTCCGCCCCAAGGTTGACCCTGAAAAAACCCTGATTTCTTCACGCTCTCTTTGTTGAGCCAAATCGCTGCAGTATGCAGTGACCAAACCCCACCCCATGTGTAAAGTCTTTGACCAGGTCAGGACCGAGCTCCCCAGAACTAAGAGACCAAGAGTGAAACAAGATGAGACAACATGAACCAACATGAAACAACACCCAACTCAATGATGTCCGTTGTAAAAAGAGGGGGCTCGATTTCTGGGGGGGTTCAATGTGGAAAAAAAAATCGAGTCAGCCTCGATCCTAAAACATATCCAGATGATTTAAACCACCATTTTTTGGTAGCAGCTAGTGGCGGTTGAGTTTGGGGTACCCGAGTATGGTCAACCAACTGGGAGATATCATCAAGAGAAGGCCAGCTATGGCTTTAGTGTCCACATTCCAGAGATGTTTTCGCTACCCTTCAGTACTCAAACAATATCCAACATGGCAAAGAGACATCCCCTTTAAACGGAGGGTTTTTGTGGGAATATCATATCATTAAATGTTGCATTTTCCATTGCCATGTTTGCTTGCGGAAGGGTAATGTATAAGTTTAATTTACACATATGTGCTTGTATATTATGCAGGATAACTTGTTTTTTTCATAATTTCCACCTTGAATGTGGAGGTCTATAATATTCTACATATAAGTAAGTACCAGTATGTGGGTTTGTCAGAAAATAGGACACCCCTAACTTCCAGTCATCTATCACAATTTTCCCTATTTGAAGGGCAGCTTTCTGGGCGATTTTTGTACCGCATTTCAAGAATCCCCATTGAAGAAATGAGTTTGTCTAAAATTGTGGTATCTCAAAACCTATTGACTCTATTGACCTATTGGTTTGTCATGATGTTTCCTTTCAAATTGCTGGGGTGAATACACTATTTTCAGAGAAACCCAAATATCATATCATTTGTTGGTTATATCATATCCATATATCCCCGTAGATCCCCATTAAATCATGGTTTAATCCAAAAAAAACAGTTTCCCAATGATTTTCCCATCATTTTCACACCCAAACAGCAGCGTCCCCTGAGTGCCACACCCTTCGTGTGACCCGACAGGGTATGGCTTCGCGCTTGCAGCACTGTGTCGAAGATTTGCACCGTGGTATCTAGTGAGGCTGTGGCCAAACACCTCAGTAGAAACTGCGAAACTTCTAAAAGATTAAACCTGGATTCAACTTAATGATTTGACCATCAAATTCTGGAGGTTTAAGTGGATGTAAGGGGCTGTAAAGGGGATTTGATGGATAGGGATCAATATGATCAATACCTATGAAATACCATATTGTACAATACTCTTTGGGGATGAACCTCCAGCTATACTAGCTATCTGGATATGAACTACAGGGGTACGAGGTTTTGACCCATACAATATGATATAGTTGGGTTTGTCCAAGAATTGTGGATACCCCAAAATGGCTCGTTCACTGGCGAAAAATGAGGATGAACAATTGAGAGTTTGGGTACCCCATTCTCAAACAAACCCAAATGGTTGAGCCTCCCACCCAGATCGAGTGACTGGTGGGCGGGGGGGTGGTTTCCAATGCGCCTTTCGTTGACTTATTTTGGTGGTTGATCCTGATAATTAAGCAACTGTTGAAATGATTGATCGTGGCGCATGGTTTTTTGCTCACCAAAAAATAACATCCAATGGCCTTTTAATTAGTCAGAGCCTAAATCCCCATATCAGCCAGTTGCTTGCCAGTAACCATCCATATATTAATATGGCCCCGCCACAAGAACTACATTTTAAAAAGGAATTATATATATATATTATCCCCAACTGATAGACACGTCAATTATCACGATCTCGTGTCGATTCCTTTTGGGGATGATTGATCATATGATACTAGATATAGTTGATTAGTTGCACATATATACTATATAGACGGTTGATAGTTTACCATTACTATGACTATAAATTATATAGATCTACTATCTACTAAGACATACATGAATACTAAGACATACAGTAGTAATACCATAAAAGTGGCAATTGACTATATGGTTTTGGGAAAATTAAACACACATGTCACTCACCTGCAAAGTTCGGCCCAGTCCACGGGATAATTTCCCGCAATCGAACAATTCTTCCAGTGACGGCATTAACTCATTGGATGAGTGGGAAAATGTGCAGGAAGGCCCCATCTTTATCCACATTTCATGAGAAAAACCATGGAAAACACATGAAAACACCCAAGGGTTTTCTGTAAATGTTCCCTTAAAACCAAGCCATTGAAAAACCTATCCTATTACTATGACTAGCTATCACTAGATCTACTAATTTATCAACACATACTAATACGAGTGGCAACACTGTATGGTTGATGCGAGCGGCTGCAGGGGCTTGAGCCACTTCATGACCTGCGCCGTTTTTTCTCGTTCAAGGAGATGGGGATTTGTTCGTAGAGATTCCGGTTGAAAACTGTTGGTGAAAACCCAGCAAAAATGGTGATAGTTGGCTACTTCATGGATTGGTTTAAAGTTTAAAGGAACATCTACAGAAAACTACTAAGTTTGACTCAACGTTCATTACGCGGTTTCGCGTTTCGATGTTCCCGGAAACCAATTCTGGGAATAAGAACTACATGTACTTTTGGCAGACCTGTCTTTTCTCTCCAAATCTAAATCTATCCTTTTATTCACAACCATGTAATATACATATCATAAACTGACCAAACCTTCAGAATATGTTGACTGGGGTAATGCTATGTTTGACAATATTGGCATGTGTCCAATACATTCAATGAATTGACCCACAGGTTTGTCACATCCTGGTTTCCTGGATAGGGGAGCTGGTACTGTCAACACATTCCGAACATGCCTTGCCAGCTGGACTGATCATTTTCCCAACTCATCCCGCAAATTCAAAATACCAACCAGCAAAGTATTGATATAGGTATATTAAATATAGAGTTTAATATTTCATATCATTTAATATTATGTATTACATTACATGACATTACACTACATTACATTACATTACATCACGTTATATTATAAATCGAATTATTTTATATTATAAATCAAATCATTTTATATTATAATTCATATTATATTATATTATATTATATTGTATTATATTGCATCAAATTACATTATATTATATTATATCAAATTATATTATATTATAACATATTATAGTTTATCATATTATACTATGATTTATATATAATATAATATAATATAATATAACATAACACAATATAATATAATACAAAATAATATAATATAATACAAAATAATATAATATAATATAATATAACATAACACAATATAATATAATACAAAATAATATAATATAATACAAAATAATATAATATAATATAATATAATATAACATAATATAATATAACATAATATAATATAAAATAATATAATACAAAATAATATAATATAATATAATATAAAATTATTTTATATTATATATATATATATATATCCATGTCCCCATGAGTTTAAAGCCAGAAGCCAATCGGGGAGGAAAGATATGCAAAGAATTTAGCCCATCATTTCCTTCTCCGCTGCTGTTTTGGCAAGTTCAACCTTGATTTTTGGTATTGATTCTGGCAGATGATGGGCAGTTGGTCCCCGTGGGACATCTTTCCGCACACAGCAGTGCCCGAGAAGATGCGACGGTAAACCATTCTTTTTGACCCGTGTAAATTCACCATGTTGAACAACTCAAACTATCTCCCTGTTTTGAACAGCTACCCCCCGCCATTTCACTATCCAACCTGGATGGATTCTTTGTGGCCCTCCTTAAACCTCGGGAATCGAACGAAGCTGGAAGGTCACACACCCCACAATTCCAGCAGCAACTGCTGGCAAGGTGCCTAACTCGGTTTATTACTAAAGTCATCTCAAATATGAAAGTGTAGGAGTGGTTTCCTCATCACCCAGAAAAAAATATAAAACAATAATGTAGGACAAAGGGCACAACAAACGCTGCGGACTTCAGTTACTGCAGTCCGCCGTTGTTGAGATGTGGTAGTGGATGGTAGTGGTATACCCCAAATCCTGCCATTCTCTGACCCCAAAAAGGATTCCCGCAGGGATTGCAACAACTTCGTATCTGAGAACTTCCTCTGGAAATCTTCAGTGGGATCCCAACTTCATCCAAGATCTTGGTTATTTCTAATGGGGAATACTGTAATAAGAAAATCGAAATCAACCATAAACTTTTGGGGTATCCGTTTTCGCCAATTTTTTGATAAATTGACAAGCCCACATGAGCAACGTTCAAAACCGTCTCTCATGCCATTGGTTGGTTCATAGGGATTCCTTCAGTGGATGATCACCGATTGTAGATTGTAGCTGGTGATATTCCACAAAATATCGTTATGAAATGCTATGAAATGAAAACCCCAATCAATCCAAGCAAAATGTCATTCTTCATTGGAAGCAAGGAACCATCTTTATTTTCGCTGGTTAAATCCATATTTTCCAGGTTAAACCACGATGAGTGAATCCTCATTTTTTCTCCAGGGATTGTTAAATCCAATTTTTGACCCAGTGAAGCTCCCCCCAAGAGCCCTAACTCCAGGCTCTTGTCTGGTTTCATGCCACCCGCAGCTGTCCTTAACCATCGACTTGGGGGAATCACAGCCCTAAGTTTACCATGGGAAAAAAATTGGGTCTGGGTTGATGTTCTGGAGATATGGCCAATGTTGGGCTCCATTGTTTCAATTTAGTGGGCCTAATTGTTGGGAATCATTCTTTTGGGACATAGATGAAGTGTGATGAATTGTTGGGAATCATTCTTTTGGGATTTATAGATAAATGGAGTATGATGAATTGTTGGGAATCGTTCTTTTGGGATAA
>Ga0126342_10001354_pt1 | contig 34032 bp, 34 predicted proteins | sample Cyp1metagenome_FD_92528 | JGI IMG/M metagenome (GOLD analysis project Ga0126342, IMG submission 92528) | Coral microbial communities from Lord Howe Island, Old Settlement Bay, Australia - Cyphastrea 1 metagenome | ecosystem: Host-associated > Invertebrates > Cnidaria > Coral ...
ATATAATGTATATATATATAATATAATATAATATAGTATAATATAATATAATATGATATGATATGATATAATATGATATGATATATATAATATGTACATACATATATATATATATACTAAATATGTTTATGTACATATTATATATTATATAATTATATATATGTATATTATAAGTGTGTATCATGTGCATAACTTAATCATATCAACATCCATCTAATCATGGCATGGATGTTGTGAAATCCTGGCAACCTCAGAGACATCCTCAACTTTGACAGTGGCTGGTAGGAAACCGACAGAAGATCCTGGCGCCCTTTGTGGGCTGAGGATTGGTGGGACTTCGATACATGAGTGAACCAAATGCATCATGTCATGGTGAACATCTGGAAATAAAATGATGACAATGGTTCAATAGTTGGGGTATGTTGGGGTGTTCCCTCATCCTTGATCCATTTCAGTTTGCCAGTATTCAGATGTATTCAGTGCCGCGAACATGGACCATCTTTTCCAAACAGTTCCAGATGTGCCAGGACACCAAATTCATCAAGGCAATGGAGAGCAGGAGCAACACAGACATGAAGTACACAAGCCTTGGAACAAATCATCGCACGCATGTGCACGCCATGCCACAATCTCGGGATTCATGTGCGTTCCATTGGACCACCTTAAACAGAAAAAATCAGAAATCAGAAAGGATAGGATTCGGTACTTACTTACAGTAGGTATCGGTCGCAAATTTATCTCTGCGTCGTGCCAGGTTCGGCTTGACTGCATACGCCTATACCGTTGAAAACTGTCAAACTGATAAACCTGTCAGATCAAGAGAGTTTGGATGGAGTCAGTGAACATGGTGGCATATGAATCCATACAGTCCCGTTGACCCTGGTCTGCATCAGAACTGTCAGATCTGTCTGACAATTACAGTACTAAATAGTACAAAGATGTACAAAACCAAGTTTCAGGAAGAATCTGTGCTTGATGATGGGCTTATAGATGGCACCGATGCTGTCCAAACCTTGGTCGTGGTTTCATGTGAGTTACGAGTACTCATGTGCTAAAGTTTTAAAGGATCCAGATGGATCCAGATGGATCCAGATGGATCCAGATGGATCCAGATGGATCCAGATCTGAACTGAATGGACAAACATGGACAAACTATTTCAAATGGAAGAGTAAGAAGTAAGAAGCAAAGATAAATAAAGATAAGCAAAGCCTGGAGAGGATTGGATTCAACATCTTCAACATATTCAACATATTTAACATATTCAAAAGAAGAAGTGAAGAACAAGTGAAACTCTGGGCCTTGACGTGTCGCACATCGCCTCCCCAAGACTAGCCATCGCTCTCTCGGCAGCAAACTTTAAGCCACGTCAGCCTCCCCAAGACCTTGCGCTTCCTGGGATTCTTTTGGGCACAAGGATATCATATCCCAATATATCCCAGGTGTCTTTACTTGGACCAACCCAATGCCAACGTTTTCATGACGAGGAAACTGAATATCTGCAGCAGCGTCATGAGCGCATCAATGAAATCTGAGAAATTGTTGCCTTGAAGCTGCTAGGACCCGGGCTAAGGCGCACAGAAGTGTCTGAAAAGTCCACTTGAACATAGACAACGTTTGTGTATTCTCTATCTACAAACCATTACAAACCCATACAACTCCAAACGCACTTCGACCTCACGAAAGCTTCACAATGTGGAATTCAACGTCAATCTGGATCTTTCCGCAAAATAAACGCAATCAGCAAGGCAGTACGACTCCAGGGCACTTGAAGCTTTGTTGTAAGGATGATCCAGTGGCAAGTCTTCATCCAGCCGAATCAGCTCCTAAGGCGGCTAGGGCACACACTAATTACTTCTATCATGTGATGTACACAATATGACATACATGTATTATGTATTTTAATGGGTATAATATATTATATATTATGTGATATATGAATATATGTATAACATTGTATAACATTGTATAACATTGTATAACATTGTATAACTGTATAGCAGTAGAACATAAATATGATTATGTAATCTAGTTATATATATATGTATATACAGTGGTTTGGCAAGGTCAGAAAATCAGGTCACGGGCTGTTTTAGCTGGGGACCTTGGAGAATCCGGTCACGGGGTCACTGCTGTTTTGGCCAAGCATCCATGCCAACGATGGCACCAACATACATCAAGATGCTAATCAACAAAAACGTCCACAACAGTGTGCCCAAACCTCAGAAAGCAGAGATGGAGCTGAAACTTCTAGCAGCTAGCCATCAAGTGAAAGTTGTCCAAACGAATGTTCGGAGTTATTGTTGTGACATGTTCATCTACCATGAAGTTGAACCAGACTTCAGAAACTACATCCAAATTTCCACGACCTCGGCAATGTTTTACTGCTGGGAAGAATTTATGAAAATTCAGGAGCAGTAGTTGTGGCATCTGTTTGACTTAAAGTGGCATCGCTCAAGAGAAGGAGGAAGAACCATGAAAAGGACAGATTCTGAGGAGTTCAACGACATAACCTGTGACCAGCCTCCCACAAAATATGGCCAAACACTGCCATTTTTTTTGCCAAAAAGCTGTGAAAAAGTCCTTGGACCAGCTGCCACAAGGTCTTGAACTGCACCTTAGGAGGGTACGACTCCGGTATGACTCTGCGAACAACATGGCTTTCGGCTCGGACAGGCCCAGAAAATCTCGGAACTGCATTTCATTAGGCTCTAGAATCTAGAATCCCTGCATTGCAAGGTCGCACTTCTTTATAAGACAACTCAGCATTACCAGTACTGTCTGGCTGATGCTGGTTGGACAATCAGCGTACCCAACGAACAAGAATATGAAACGTAATTTAATATGGATGGACTTGAAAGCATCAACCATGAGTTGTATTCAATATGCTTCTTTGGCATCAACAGAACTCAGATCAAAGAACTACGTTGGCTCGAATAAAACCCAAGTTCATTCGCTTTAGATCCGTTTCTGCCCTGGCAAGACCAATAAGACCAAGGAGCCATGAGACGAACTGCTCTCGCTAAGCGAGCCAAACGCAACATGCGCACTAACATCAGGATCTTGACCTGCTGTGGCATAGTGAGTGATAATTCTGAAGCCTTCTATGATGAATTGATTGCATGTCGCATATGAAGAATAGCGGAGTTTGAGATGATTGAAGTAGCTTTGCACTTTGCGCTTTGTCAAATTTGGGAGTTGCAACCACTTGAAGGGAGCAAGTCAAGCTCCTCTGTGAACGTGCGTACAACTCAAACAACCGATAGTCACATGGAGCAATAACACTTCTGCAATCCATTTATTTCAATCCGTTTTGTTGTTGCAGACAGCTATGCAATGTGTTTCTCTATCAAAACTGGGTGATGCAAAGGCCCGCAGTGGCAGGAATTTTCAAAGGGTTTAGTAAGATGGTGTGAACGCTCTGAAAGCTGGAAGATCCAACTGCAGTGCAAATGAGTAGCACTCTCTTGTGAGACGGCTTTCACAAAGAGGTCCTTGGATGGAACTGCGAGCCACGCTCATGGCTTTGCTGGGGTCTTTGACCATCTTTGATCCTTGATCCCTAACACACAACAGAAATTCAATTCTCAAGTTGGTTGAGACTGGACCCCCTCATATGCAGTGTGCCATGTCACGGATCATCATGGTGGAGGAATCTCATGATGACAGACAGAAAATGAAATGTGAGAAATTGTGAGAACATCCGTCCCTTGGGTTGAGATAGGTTGAGGGTTGGATCATGGCAAGTACCGTGTTACTCCAACGTGAGAGGCTAGCTGACAAGGCAATGCGAACTAGTTTCCGCTGTCGCAGTGAGCACCAGGAAGAAGTCGAACTTGACCTGAGATACACAAGCTTATCTGTAATTGCTGTCCAACGTGAGCCGTATCCAAACAGCGAACCTGTGTTGGCTGTTTCGGCTTGCATTGTCCCTATTTTTCAGTACAAGGCCTTAACAAGCCTCAACCAACTCATTCTGACTGTTGCATCATTGCATTATCATCCGCTACATTCGGACAAGAACATCTGGCATAAGAGCAGCTGTAGAATGTTTTTCTGCTTGGAGGATTTTCCTTCAGATTCCTTCAGCCTCGAACAGCGCAACAGAACCCTTCACCCAGTCCTTCCGAGAAAGGCTCTAAATGTCTATCAACTGTCTATCAACTGTCTATCAACTTCAAGATCTTGCGGTGGATAGAGTGATTTCGTGTGAGATAGCGGGTTCAGCAATCAGCAGCCTGACGGTAGCTGAGGCGCCCAATGGCTCTTGAAAACCCAAATTCCATAGACACCAACACGTGCCACCAGTTCAACGACCTTGGGGCGAGTGTGGGAAGTGACTGATTTGGGATAGGCTGATAGACTTCGTTAGACACGAGATGTTGAATCTTCATGAATCTTCCACAGTCATCGCATGGTTTCGAACGTGATCCTTTGTTCCTTCGTTCTCTGTCTGTGGTTGCAATGTTTTGCAATGTGTATATATATATATATACATATATTGTAATATTATACATACATGAATATAACGTTCTTGCAAGAGAAAGCTACGAGCACATCAGATGTTAGATGCGTTTGCAAGAGAACAATCACATGGAGATCAGAACAAATGTATTGATTGTAATGCGTACATTCAGCGATAGATTGAAACATCACAGCTCAGGGAGGTTCGCAGCTCCTGTCATTTTGATACGTTGCCGTTGCCAGGCTGCATAGACTCCATAGAAGCAGTAGTCCAATGCTGCAATCCACTCAGGAGGTGTCTGGCCTACATGGCATTCACGCATTCACATGCATTCACTTCACCAAGGTATGGCTTTTCGTATGTTTTTTGCCAGAACAACTTTAGATCGTCTTCCTTGAAAGGGCCTGTCAATCAGCTGTGATGCATTGAAAGATGTCCACTAGTGAATCTCGATGAATCTCGCAGCGAGTCTTGGTGCCAAGTTGCATGACATCGACATGTCTAGCTGGTTTGCCTGGGAGCATTACGTACTCATACCTATGAGTACAGTTTACCAGGGAGTTGGCAAAGGTTGGCAGAATCATCAAGGAATATCAAGGATGCTTAATTGACATGTGAAGCTAAGGGGAAGTGTTGTGAAAAATGCCTCGAAAATGACCCATACTAGGCAGCCTACGTGTTCAACATCTCACTTGCAAAATCCCTTGCGTAACGGTCACAACAATTCAATACACATCAGGTATGCTTCCTGATCATTTGCCTTGAGATGCCTTGCGACACACCGTCATGATCAGAGTGACTACAATTGATTTCACCAACTTTCACCAAAGATCCCGTGGTCAGTGCCGTCTTTGAGGTGGGATTTTTCGCGTTTCTTGAACATCATACAAACATCATACGAGCATCATCATGCATCCCAGTTGCACAGTCACACTGTTCGGTGCAGCCCAAAGGCACCGAGGATTTCACTTGTGTCTCCCAACCTTGGGGCTGTTGGATGTTTGATCCAAGTTGGAGAATCTGATACACTCTGTACACGTTTCAACTCATTGCTATAGTAGCATATGTACATGTTTATACCTCAACTATCCTCAACTACCTTGACTTATACCATCTTAATCCATCTTATACCTGCCAAGTCATGACTCAAGTGGCTCAAACAGTGACATACCACAGCCAACTCTTGGAGACCGCACCGATGGTGATGGCATTGCTGATAATGATCAGGCCTATGCCCGTGTCAAATCCCCACCTGAAGTCGACGATGCAACCAGCACGTCTCACAGAATGTTCAACATGTTGCGCTGCCAATTCCAACTCTAGCTGATATTCAAGAAACAACGCCCGTGGAGTTCAAAAAATGGCTTTGTCTTAGCTTCATGTCGCAACTACGGCAAAGTTTCACGAAGCGTATCTGGAAACAGGTTAGAGATAAAAACCCAAGCTCTTTAAGTCCTTCAGAGATCATCCTTTGCCCTTTCTACAGAATCACCCTTCTGACCCTGTGAGCCAAAAGATCCGGCTCACATCTTTGATGCTTTTGCCAAAGCAAGTCGGTTTTGCTTCGGGTTCCAAAAAGACGAGAGGCCAGGAGATAAAGTGATGCAACTTCAGACGCGTCCCGCTGAATTGGGAAGGGTCCTTGGCCGATGACATGAATCGATATGAATGACAGGTATTTGCAGGTAGGGGCCCTGATAACCTCTTCACAAACTGTAGTTTAGCCTCTTCGACGGTTGAAGCATACATGGCCTTTGACCAGCTGCATGATCTATGTTCATGTCACGGGGTTCGCTTTACCTAGCCCATTAGCATTAGATCTCCATGCTACATGCCGGTCATTCCAGGTTGGAGCCACAGCATCCTGAGATACCCTGAGATACCCTTCGCAAAGATTCCCAAAGCACCGCAACATTTGCGACCTGACATTGTTACAACATGTTACAACTCTCAGCTCTTGCCTGTTCCACACCCGGCACGCTTTGGGATTGCCAAGTCTCTGTCCTCAAGGCCTTGTAGATTTCTGTCGCCTTGCCACCCTTGTCATGCCTGCACAGCTTCACCATGCTTGCCAGTGTTCTGCGTTTATTGACCCTGCTAAATTCACGCCGTAACTTGATGTAATTAGGCTGGGTTCTTCCATTCAAGGTTTCAGTTGACCTAGTCATAGTCACTATAGTCACTGACCTGGTCTCTCTTGTGATGAAATAGAGTATGAGAGACAGCTGTCACATGGTCTCAAGAGGTCTCAAGTCTAAGTTGTTTGGTCGAATGTTGTGTCAAAGGCGTCGACACCGATGCATGATCTCGAGTATGCGTAAGCGAATAGCTGCAAAACAGTGTCAACCGCTTCTGCTTGTGATGTTCAAACCTCATAATTAGGCACTAAAATCACTAAAAGAACATTCAAGGGGAGAAATCTAAGACTGAGCATCAAGCAGCACAGTCAGTCGCACTTGTGACGAACATCCGGAATTGAGTTCATCCCCCAATCCACAGTACAGATTTGCCAACCAATGTAACACAGTCGTTGCTGGGACTCTCCACAGTTCCTGTCATGGGGTGGGATCTTGATGTTGTAGATTGTAGTCCCTCGACATGACTGTGCTTTTGTATGCTTTTGTAGCCAAAGTCTTGCATTACGAAGCCAATCGACGAACAGGATTACTCAGGTGATAACTCACACACATATAATTTGCGCGACCAACTCTCTCTCTCTCTCTCTATACGCTTCACGTGGTGTCTTTAGTAAAGTAACGGAATGCTCCAAGCATCTCCAAGCTGTGAACGAACGTTGGCACCCTGCGTTGGTCAGCTATCCCATTGTCTAAACATTCTAAACATTGCGTCCATGGAGGCGTCCAGATATCTCAAACTTGCAGTTCAGCTGCATCTTCACTTTGATATCATACCTCGAAAGGCAAATCTCAAATCTACGAGATTCTACGAGAAAGTCGGCAACCTTTTGGAAGTTCGTTCCAAACAGCGTCGGGTGTGTCAAGCACGTCATCATATCAACGTGACAACTTTACAAGAACACCGATTGCAAGGTCTTGATGCATCTGTACGAAATACAAATCAAGGTGCACTCAAAGACGCCACTTTAATCCATGTTAGTTTGTGTTGCCTTGCCTTTCTAGCAAATCCCCAAATTGTAAGTAACCATAATACAAAAATCAACGTATCCAAGCCAAAATAACAACCTGTAAACACCCTCTTCAACCGACTGCCAGTCTAATCCAACACATCCAACACCTGTGCAGCCAAGAAACTCTTCGATCTTCTTTCGCTCTTGCTCATCGCGCTTTTGCTTTTCTTTCCTTTGCAAATCTCTCCGGGCAAAACAAGGCACCTACATTTCAGCAACATGCGTCAAGCTACTCAAGCTACATGGGTGCGTCTCCAGTCCTGAAAAGAAATCCGGCAAACTGCAAGAATCATGAGCCAATTGATTTTTGCTTGGTGACGGCTACATATTGAAATGTCAACATCATTTGTACATAGCCGTTCCTGTTTTCCCTCAATTCTTAGGACACATTGCCTTCCCTGAGTCCCTGTGAGCAATCAATGCATGCCCAGCTGCAGAATCTCATCCGTAACTGAGATGACAAAATGTTGGAAGCAAATGGGAACACCAGGAACTGTCAGATTGCCATGAACCAACACCATTTTTGAAGAACTCTTCTCAACAATTTGCGCTTGAAGAGCAGAGCATCGATTTTGTATGCTTTTTCTAGAGAAAGAGAGAGAGAGAGGGACGAAGCAACAACATCATCAATATCATTGGATAATCTTGGATATATTATGACATCAGTGGGGTTCTGTGGTATTCTGTCGCAGAGTCGCGAACGCAACGAATCGCCAAGGCACCGTCAGGTACCGAGCCGGGCAAACTGGCATCAGACGCGCGACGACCTCCTGGGCTACTTGGTCGACTACTGGGCTTGATACCCAGCTGGGCACCGATGGCGGCTCCAATCTCACCGATGTTGGCACTCAGGCGACGCCCGGTACTCATGCGACGCCCATCGCCTCAGAGAAGGACTACCGTAGCGTGTTGAGAATTGAAAATTCTATGAGAATTCTATGATCTTGTAGGATATGTAGGATTTGGATGTGACCTTCACCACTGTTTGTGCGTTTTGTGCCCCAATCTGACATTTGCCTCAACAAGCACTCTGTAAGTGATTCGGATCATTTTCAGAAGTTGCTGTTGCATGCTGTTGCCTAGTCTTGCCGCATTGCCACCAATCCGTGAAGTCTCTTTCCCATTTTATGCTCCAGATTCAAAGAGTAACAGGACTCATCCGCTGGATGCTGTCCAAAACTTCTACACAGTGCATACAGGTCGACTTCCAGTTGCACGGGTGTGCCAAGAATTCGTAGTAGTTGGATGTAGTTGGGATAATTCCAAATCATCGTTATTGGATTTCTTCTGAATCATCATTTGTCCACCATCCATTTCTGGAACATCTCACTTGGACCACCCTGATGAGTCAAGATACTGGCCATGGCTTTGATCGCCGGTGTGAGCAAGGCACAAAAATGCTACACTTGACTACACTTGCATAACTTGTACAACTTGTATAGCACCTTTGGAGTGGGGGTAAGTGCTGAAAACATCTGAAGACCATGTTGTTGCAGTGTGTGATAGCGATTTCGAGCTGCTGCGACTGTTCAGTCTGGGTTTTCTGGGGCCTTTCTCAGCGACGTGGAGGTCCCCTGCTGACAACTCGTCAGCCAGGGACCCCTTTGAGCACTGCAGCGGCAAGCGGTCAAAGCTTTCACTACTTTCACTCGCATCCTTCAGTACCTTTTGAAATTTGTTGGATCATGAGCTCTCAAGTCTCTCACATGGAACCCAACGTGTGACCATACATGACTAGCACCTATTATCATCTCTCCCCAAAGTGGGTTTCCAAACCAAGATGAAGACATTATAATATAGTATAATCTTGGTTTCTAATCACTATAAGACATGGCGGAACAAAACATTGGAAGTTTTGATATGGTTATTGATGCCTTTTTTTAGCAACTGCACCATTGGGACCATCCAGCCAATCCTATCATCCCTCGATCCTTACAGGGCTTTGGCCTGGCAACGCAGCAACAGTAGATCTCCAGGTTCCCATCCATCTGCAGGAACCTCCACCTGTCGTTTGGGAAGTTTACAGCCAGTTTCTGTTATATCTGTTATGACACAGGTGTTGGCAAGAGTTCTAGAATTCGTGCTGGTAAGTCTCATTGACTCCTTCTGAAGCAATGTGAAGTGCAGGTTGGTGTTACTATTCTAATCTATATACAGAGATCTGGAAATAGGAGGGAACGTGTCAGAGTCGCTTCGCAATTCCCAGCGCTACTTTGTGTCACTCCACAAAACACGATGCTTGTTAAATTAGTTCATGATAGACAGTACACGTACCATATATATATAATACATAAATTAAATGTATGTTATATATTATATCAATTTATATTAAATGATATACCTGTTACAAGTATGCATACCATGGCCCCTCGTATTTTCCACAAACCTGAGTTATCCTGAGTTGCAACCAACCCACACCCCTGATGTTTTTGAGCGCGGGTAGTGTTTCGAGTGAGACTAGGTGGAGGCCAAACGAGCTGTGTGCAAGACTAGGCAAGTAGCAAAAAGTTGCCCAGGAAAATCCAAAAACATCGTACTGTACAGATCTCCAATCTCACGCTTGGTCACCAAGCTACACTCATCGGACCATGGCCATGTTCCATGTTGCCATCTGACTAGCTTTTTGAGAAGTGTCAATTAACATCAATTAACTATCATTTAATATCATATCAATCTTTTTAAGTCTTAGTCTTTGCACTATTTTGCACTGGTCTGGCTTCTAGCCGTTCTGTCTTGCAAACAGCGTTGTGCGTGTCGCCGATTAGCGAAGCAAAAGACCCCAAAGACTCGGCTGCACCAGAAGTGTCCAAGAGGATGTCAGTATCAAATAAATTAGAGCCGTAAGTGGAGTTAATTGACGATATAAATCAGAGCCGCTGACTGAGATTATGCACACGACAATCCCAGACTCAATATTGCTCTGAAGAATCATTTAAGATCATTTAAGTTTAGACCAATTTAGACCACATGTGTTGAACACTTCGGAAGAGAGCTGCGAATTTGCTCGCATTGTACGAAGCAGGTTTGGGAGCCTGGTACCCCCAGTGACAGTGCGCCACGTGCCACAGCTTCGATGAGTATCTTGGTTCGCATTCACTGATCATGAATTCAACATTGAACGGATGGAGGTGCAAGTCTTCTTCGACTCATTTTGGTCACAAAGCCTGCAAATGAATGTATCATTGATTTTGAGCAAGTTTCTGTTGTTTACTGAAGGTGACAAACCAAACACTATTCAAGCGTATGATACTATATCTGTGTTGAATGTGCTTCTGTGAAAGTGTCAGCCTCCTGAGGCTTTCTTGCACAATCAGGTTATTTCAAGTCAAGCCTGGTGAAACAAATTGAAGGGCTCCATTATTTGAACATGTTGAAGCAATATCTTGCCAAATGATCAATAGCCGAACGTAGCCGTCGTAGCCGATACCAAGTCTGGGCTGGGAACTATCGATTCCACATGATTCCACATCCATCGAAGCGGGTCAACTGCCAGTGCACTGGTGATGCCACTGCCGATGCCTTTTTTCCTCAGACTGTGGCAGCACTTCGTAATTGCTCTGAGTAAATTTTAAAAAAATAGTGCAATACTCCATGATCCTTTATCCAATATAAAGTAATTATACATAATATATCATAATATGTACAGTATATGTATGAACGTTTTGTGCGTTCCTTGCAAGCCTTCCTCCTGTGAATGGCGTTGGAGTCTAACACAAAAGCGTACCATACAATCTTACCGTACAAAACACCAATGATGCACAATTGTCCTTCGGTAGTATGGCACTAGAGTCTGGGTCATTTTTTTTTGGGTTTTTCAAGGTGGATTATGCTGATTCTTCGCCGTTGCATTATGACATTTCTCCACCCCGTATGAAGTCTTCTGAAATCGTCTCTGAGTGGCAAAGCGCCATCCGCTTGGGAAATGGGTGCTTTATCCAACTGAATCGAGTCAAAACAATCCAATCCACTGTAAACTTATAAAAGTTATAAGTTATAAAACTTATGTTTAGACTTCGTTGGACCACAAGAATGACACGCGCCGTAGCCACGATTTGGACCGCTCACGAAGCGCTGAAACGTGGTTGATCGTCCAATCTTTGCTCTCCATGAGCACCCCTTCTGGAGGTCCTTCGAGTGTCAAGTGAGTCGCAAGGTGCTCCAGTCCACAAGACACAAATGTTGGAATCAGGACCGTATTTACATTATTTTACATTCAGGTTACATTCAGCTTTGATAGTCACATGATGTCACATGCATTCAGCCAACGGGAGGGGCTATACATGCTATACTTCCCCAAGGCAATCTGCATTTCGCTGAACTTATAGGCTTCAATATGCTTCAATCCTGCACTCAAGAAACCTCCCAGTGGTGTCAAACTTCTACAAGAGTGGTCAAATCCCAACGCTGGGACCTTGAAAAGCCCTCCGCTTGAACCGGGCACTATCTCCTGGGACAAGGCAAAGCATGAGCGGTTTGTTGGAGAAAGGAATATTCCATGTCTACGGGGAAATACACCCACTTGGAATGCTGGCTTTGAGAATCAAGAAGGAAATCAGATTGAAACTCTGTGGCAATCTTCATGTTTTGGGAAGATATAGGTACCTCCTCAATCCCCACATTCTGCTCGCCATATCTCGCCATGAAAAAGGCCTAAAGTGGAATGTTGTCAAAAAGCCGGTGAAGCTTTCCCACACAAAGCCCAACTAACTTGGAAGTCCATTGTTGTGTGAGCCACTTATCATGACAGAGCAAAGCAAGCAGCATTGTGGTGATCAATTAACAGTAATCTTTCTCGAAAAAAGCGAGTCGGTAAAATGCCAGATTTAAAGACTTACCACTCCTTCCTTTCATGACTCCACTCCACCCTGTAAACTGAAAGTTAAAGATGGCCGACTGCTCTTAACTCGCAACAAAGTCTCAGGCGAAAAAAGAGTTTGCCACATGGCAGTTCAAATGATAGTAAAATCAGAAAATGCTGCTCAATACCTTGGCACGGTTGCCTAGTTTCAATCATGCAGAAACAAGGTCTCCTCACTTCTCACCAACAGCCAGGGAATCGCTTCCCGAAAGACTGCCCTGCAAACGTTGCTGTCATGGAATGCCCACTCTTATTCCCGGCAGATCTTTCAGCTTGCACCACTCCAGCCCTAACTTCCTTGAACAATCCCTACGTGTGTCTGTGTGCATAGTCACATGTTCCATGGTCAAACACCTAGGTGGCAAGGTCATCCAGCCACTAGTTCCTTATCTTTTATCTATCCACCCCTGAGATGGCCCTGACCGTTCCCTTAATATTGTTTTAATCATTTGTAAACTTGATGTATAATCATGTATAATTAATATCTATTCCCTAATATTATTGGTGCAGAATATTGCTATGTCACGGTACATCCATTCCCTGTTTTCACCATGACACCAACGTTTTCATCACCCAACCTGCGCCAACTGTTTGATCTCTCTCGCCGTGGAAACATCCAGGCTGGAGGTGCCTGCACCACATGGAGATGGTGGGTAAATCTTAGCAGAAGTAGGATCCTCACATGCTACCGCAGGTACTACCTGCTACCTCTCAATAAGTTGAAATCCACAGAAACAGGGATGGTCCATGGTCCTAGGATTCAGATTGAGTCCAGTGCAAGAATGGATGTGGCGTCTGAGCTGGACCCACATTTTGCTAAGACCTTTGCTTATGCACTGCATGACCTGTATCACTCTGTATCACTGTATCATGTGTCCCATTTTGTTGGCCTCCACAACTCAAATCTTTGCCTGCTATGGTACTGTATGTGCACTGAGGATACTGAAGTCCATAAGATCAAACAAGACTTTCCAGGGAGGAGTCAGGAAGTCCAAAATGATTCCCTCTGCTTCCAACAGGAATCTGGCCTTTCACAATGAAGTTGGTGTCACTCCTGCAGCAAGGTCCGAACGGTCGGACGTGTACTGTGATTCCACGTGTAGGTGCAGTTGCATGTTTCATCATAGAAAGCAGGGAGGTCAAACGACATCTATTTCTGCCATCTGTTGTGCAGCTTTGTTGTTGAATATCTCTCTTGCTGCTGAATGCCCCCCTGCAGCTGTAAGCTTTCGCCGTCTTTTCAATGCGTTTTTCCTTTCATGTCTTTTCATGTCTTTGTATGGCCATACAATGCCAAACAAATGTACTGTAAGCAATCCCAAGAATTTCATACAAATTCTGACATAAACCTGCCGAATTGCAAAGCTGTTGAGGCCGTGGTCAAACTTACATGATTCATCATGATTCCATTATACCCAAGCTGCAACTATCACCAATCACATGTAATCACCAATCAACATGTGTGACTATGAGAGCTGAGCTGCTTGTTGCTCAGCATCACAAGCTTCTGATATTTGATGAGCCTCAAATCACACACTGATCACACTGCAATGGGATCAGCTCAACCCATCGGGCCGGTGAAGCATTCACAGCAAATGTGGAGAAACAAGTGGGACCCTGGGACCAACATGGATCATTCGTGGACCAACATTTGCCAACAGAATTTCTCAAACCTCCATGTTTACACTACAAATAATATGTCTATAAATTGTCTATAATATGCCTGACGCATTCTGACACCTTGCATGGATTTCGGGCAAGCATTTCCAAGGGCACTACTGTTCGGCAGTCATCTCAGTCTCGTTCTTGATCCTTGCATGGCTGAAACATGCTGAAACACTGACAAATAGTGCTTTTGGCAGGGGACTTAAGCCTTAGACCTTGAAAGATCTTTGAAACAGTGATTGGCAAGACTACACTGGTGCATGAATCGAATAGACAAACATACGAAGCCGGCCCAGATCAGAGAGGTATTATACTTTGCAAGATGAATTGGTGGAAAAGATGGAAAAGGCCAACCTGCCAACATCTATCTCCAAAGAATTCTGTATGAAGATGAAGTTGCTTGAAGTTAAGTTGTTTGACATTTTACATCATTTTACAGTGATACAAAGTGGCCCACTATATAGTACATCTTTTCTCTTGGTTTCGTACTTGACCGCGTTCTTCACGATCTCAATGGCTTGCGCTTGCCTTGGACAAACCACTGCAAGAGGAGAGTGAGGCAAGATCTCTCCACTCCAGGGGGTACACAATACCTACATGTACCCTGAGCATGCTCAGAATTCATAAGAATTCATGATTTGGATCCAGTCTCAACGGTAGCAAAAGTAGCCAGCTACTTGATCAGACTCTCAGTCTTACATAGTCTTACAGTCTCACCATTGAACGCAAGTGATTCAAGATGATTCAAGGGGCCAGCAAGAGAAAGAAAAATCAAGAAAACAAAGTGAAAAAAATCCAGGTTGAGAACGCATCCATCCACTTCTTCTCCGCTTTTGCTTTGGCGTCCTTCCGGATGAAAGCTTTCAGTGGGGGGTTCATCACGGTGTGGTGACGGCCTCACATGAATACAATACTTTGACTTATGCGTCATAACACAATTTCACGTATCACATCGTATCAACAAATCTACAAGCTGTAATTCAAGACATACAAACTAGTACAAACCGTGTGAAATGAAACGCGTGCACAGCCAGCAACTGGTCTACAGTGTCTAGGAGGTGGTTGAGCTTGGGTCACAATCCTTCTTTCATTCCAACCATGACGGAAATGTTTTTGTACTGACCCGGGACATAGAAGTGGGTCGAAAAATGAATTTGCAAACTCTATCATTCTCGCAACCCCTACACTAGGAAATAACATGAAATTACAACATTATGCTTGATTTTGATACGGTTCACTGCGGTCATGGTGAGTCCTCATCGATCAAATATCTGTCTGCTTCACCCTGAGCTTCCTCAGTGTCAGTTTGAAGCAAATCCGCAGGAAGAAATGCTGCATTGGTCCATCACTGTGATATTAGAAGTGTTACATAAGTTGGTTTAGGGGAGCCAACTCTGTAAAAACTGCCAAATTAATCCAAATTAAGTATTAAGTTCACCCTCCCAAGTCAAACCTGTATGGAAAGGCTGAATCAGCGGTGAAGTAAGACAACCATGCAACCACCCGCTAATGCCTGCTGTGCAAGGAAGGGAGCACATTGGTCTTCGAAAGGATTCTTCTTTCTTAACAAAGTGAATGAAGTGAAATGGCAGAAAAGCAGTCTTTCACTGTACGTGTCAGCATTCTACCAGCAGATTAAAGGCTTTCCCTCTTTCTTCGCTTGGAGACCAGTCCAGGAAGGGCGATTCAAAATTTCTATCACCATTTACCGATAATTTACCAATAAGTTTCCTTTGAAAAAGGGAGACCCCCAGGAATCATGTGCAGCTCCGCTTTTCTGCAAGTCTCAATGACCGTCTTGTTCCTTCGGTAGGAGGCTAGCAGGACCTCTGTCTGCGCCCGCACAACGGTGTGGAGCTTGCGATTCTGCTCCGTTCGCCTTGGCAAATCGCAGACGCCTCGAGAATCATGGCACGAACATGGGAAACATGGAAAACATGGAAAACATGGGAAATGGGGCCGTTCGGATGTAACTTGTGCCACACAATATGTTCTGAGCTGATAAGGACTCGGACTCTGGACCCCAGCATTTTGCTTCCACACACACAAACACCATCAAACACCTCTGCTTTTGTTGAAAACCGAAACGGAATGAAACAGAAATGGAGGATTTGGAGCTCACTTCAAATCGGAGTCCAAGATGCTGGGCTTGTTTCCTCACCTGCGTCCTGATCAATGCTGACTCGTACTTCGACTCCAGGCGGATACCCCACAACCTTGAAAAACCGCAATCACAACACAAAATTCAGAAATCAACAGAAACATGCAGAAATGCGGAAGAAACATACAGTTCAAGTCGTTCAAGTGCAGGAAATCTGCACTGTTCAGCATCCCGGTCTTTGATTTCACCAAGGTCTTCGCAACCGCTGTTGGCTTCTGGCCGAGAGGCTGAAGACCCCAACACGTGGCATGGTATCTGGTCAGAGCTGTTTCACCTCAGCTCGAATGGATCAAAAGATGCGCCTGACTACCAGTACAAGATAGTACAAGTCCTCGTGGCAGGTTCCCAACTCAAGGAGTGCAAGGAGGAACTGTTGCAACATCCCAATAGAACAAATAGAACATAATAGAATATAATAGGACCAGTAGAACTGTCGCTCTGAGACAGGCGACCTTGACAAGCTTGCTTCTCAAACAACTACTGCCGAAATCTATTTGCACACAGGGATTCTTTTGCGATTCCAGTCTCCATAGTATTGGAATTGCTGATGTTGACGAGTCACATGCGCTTTGCATGATGGACACCACATTGGTGTAGTTCTCCCAAGCATCAGCAATCGCGAAGTAGTTGCAAGCCTTGAGTATGAGTGTCTTAGCTTCGCGATAAACGAGATCATTCATAATTCTTCTTTCACAATTCACAGCCTCCACATAGCCAAGTAAAAGCTTTTAGTTCACTTCACTCCAAAGATCATTCTATTTCGACCTACCAACAGCGACAGTCATTGGTTGTCCATGTTTGCTCCCTAAGATGAGGATCAACACCCCATGGCCCCTTAGCCCACAACCGACGCACCTTGGAGAGCTCATCCCGCAGCTCGGAGATGTAGATGTCTTCGTAGAAGGTGAGCATACTTGGACAGCGGACATGTCGGACATGCATCACTTGAAAATGTCAAGTTGAACACTGGGAAACAACCGAGTTTGGAGACACAGACGTGAAATAACCATAAATAACCCATCATAAATATTCATAAATCATAAAACAAGAATCAACAAAATAACATAAAATAACAACGTGCAACAGGACGTCGTGGGTATCAACCGAAAAAACTTGTAGCAAATTCACACAAGCACTACACCTATGCTCATCCAAGGCTCTCTTGGTAGATCGCACCCACCTGGAATGCAAGGCATCTCATGCTGAGTCTGCTGAGACTTTTCCCAAGAGCTTCAGAGTGCTTTCTATTCACAAATTTCACAAAGCGAGAATCTCCCTGGAACATCCGAAACAACATTCTGGACATTTCCGGACCAGCCTGTCTCTATTTTTGAATCCACTTGGGTGACAACAACTTGTCGATGTCAATAAAAACTTTCAAATACTTTTCATTTTGGCATTGCGGAAGCTCTGCTTTCCCTAGAGTCTTGACCCGCCTTATTCTTTGACAGCAAATATTGGACCTGAGTCAAGAGTGAGTGAGCTAGAACGAGTCGTAATGGTAAGCTACTTTGGAACAGGCAACAATTTCTGCAATGCAACAATTCTTTGCTCTGTTGAACAGTTAAACCACATTGGCTCCTTCACAAGTTTTGAGGGCCTTAGCACATATCTGTTATTGTCAGCAAGCCAAACTTTTATCACATGTTGACACACGTTTGACGACCAGCATGACCAGCTCCATCTTCTGGCGCCATGTGGCACTTCTAAATCTTCCAAATGCTTCAAGGAACGGACACATCCAAATAGATGCGTTTGCCATCCCTGTCTCGACCACGCAGCACCGACAAATGCTGCACACCCTCCTCGGGTTTTTCCTCTGAAAATTCAATCCTTGGGAGAGCAGAAATGAAACGTCTAAAGAAGACCGGAGACCTTGCACCCAAGGCATCTCGATATATCTCGATTGTCCAAACAGTGACAGTGATGTGTATGATCCCAGGCGTTTCCAGTCTTTGCAAAGACCCTACATCTTACAATCATCGTGGAATCTCGAAGTGGAATCCGTCAGACAACCCCACGTCAAACAAACATAGCGCGGATAAAAAAGGGAAGGCCATGTTGTGGTTTGTGTCATGACGATCATGACGATTGCAAAATATGCTGCAGCCTATCGAAGCGATACTGCAACTTCCACACCCTCTTGCAATTACAGTAACATCTTTTGACCTGCCAGAGGGTTATCAGGATTCAAATGGAGGGGTCAATTGAAGTGATGACAATTGAATCGAACCATTTTCTCTAGGCGCAAGGTAGAACCTACTTCAGGTATAGCTGTCCATGTACCATTGCAGCGGCAGCAAAGGATGGCAGCGAAGGGTTACTAATGGGGGAAAGGCATGAGCCAACACTAGGCACATGTTGGATGGGATCATAAAAGAATCTACTTTTACCGTTCATCGGTTATCAATGGATACCAGTGGATACCAATTGATGCCAATGGATGCCAATGGGTACCAAAGGATCCTACTAATCCTACTATGTCTTAGTCCGAATCAGTGGGACAATATTTTTGCAGCTGCCAACTTAGCCAACACTTTCCTAGGTCAAATGCTGCCAAGAGAACGTCTGCCTCAGCTTGACAGGGAGAAAGACAGTCACCGGTGCAGTGTCGTGTGTGAGCTGTGCATGGAGGTCTGGTGAAAAATTGAAGTGAGCAGGAAAGTTGTAGAACTTCACGGCAAGTGTTCTGTTTGCCAAGTTGCAAGGTGTTCGGAAAGAGGATCGCTGCAGACCAAAAGCCTCATGACGGCTTGTTGTTGTGCCCTCTCTGCTGAACTTTGGTGACTCTGTGAAATAAGAATGTCCTGCACCACTGAAATTTGAAAGCACCGAGTGACCGAGGTAGTATCGCCCTTCCGACATGGGGCTTTCCAAGTCCACCACACCAGAGACCTCGAGTTGCTCATGATGTCACCGAAGACTGTTGAGGCATGGCAGCTAAAACTTCTATCAGGAGCTAGAGCAGCTAGGGCAATGTAGGGCAGGTCAAAGTCTGTGTGCATCGATGGTCAATAGCATGAGGATGTCTTTGTATGTCTTTGTGAGATGGTCGGAAGAGTCGGAAGAGTTCTGACCGTCGAAAATTCAGGCAAGGTATGGCAAGGTGCTCCATTCTTGGCCAAGCCGAAGTTCAATCTTGTCACTTCGATGAAGCCTGCTGGAATCATCCTCGGGAAAGATGAAGTTCACAAGACTTGCTGCTACTTGCTGTCAGGCCGTCGCTGGCAAAACATGGCAAAACAAATGCCCCCAAATCGCAACTCCCCTGTGAACCAATCCTTCCTGATGACTCTGAAGTCTGAATTCGCATGTGTTCAACATTTCACACAGAGAGCACGACAAAAGCAACAAAGCGAATTTTGCTAAGCCACAAAATGATCAGCATGAACCAGCAAATTGAGCAGCAACAACAGCAACATGCTTGACCTGGTGTCCTTGGAAAGCAAGGCTGTTGAAAAAGGATGCATTGAACAGACTGGATCACCTCGCACCAAATTTACAAAATCTTACAAACTACACATTATTCATCATTATTCATCATTATTCATCATTATTCATCATTTTTCATCATTATTCATCATTATTCATCATTATCCTGGGATTTCCCATGAGCATCTGCAGAATCTTTGGCGAAGACTGCAAAGAAACGTCTCAGAAGGAGAGCACGGCGTGACTTGAGAGGCATCGCCAAACAAACCCACTTGACCAAAGGATGAGAAGGAGTGGCGACAAGCTAATATAGCTCAGGGCTCAGGGCATAATTACCACAGTTTTCATGACCCCCACAGCTGAGAAACAGCCAAAACGAGAACTGACAATGAAGTTTCTACCCACATCAACTCTTGCGTCAATGCGTTTCAGTATGTTTCAGTGACCGGGACATATATTATAATTATTATAGATGCAAGTAGGGGAGCCGGATCTCCAAGAATCCCCACTGTTCTGTCTGTTCTCTTTTTTTGTGCTGGCTAAAGGGCTCGGGCGCAATATCTTCCACCGTAGTGCTCCAGCTTATCTTCTCGCAAAGCCCCATGGCTGTGCCTCACCTTGGGCTGTGAGTGGCGGTAACCACTGCTTTCGAGCTGGACATGCTCTGCAGAAACCCAGCGACATCCAAGAACGCTATGATCTGATGCCAACTGGCCACCTGAGTCTTGGAGAAATATTGAAAATTCCAACAATTAGACTCAGCTCTTGGCTTGCAGCATCTTGCAGCCGAGTGACCGACCCACAAGGTTCTAAAGTCAGAGCTATTTGAGCATGGTAGCTATAGGAAGGTGATCCAAGAAAGAAGGACTTGTTCAAACTTCAAATCTCTGGCACTTTAGTGACTTCGGGGGTGCGTCTTTCTTTGCCAAAAATCCGCGTTCAGGGCAATGCCTGTGGTGCACATTTCACGAACCAAAGAACACCCAAGATGTTGCGTAAGGTGACTTTGCAAAAATCACAAGAGAGTTTCGTGTCTGATGTGTTTGTAGATTTTGCAGTCCCTTTTCCGAAGACAAAGACAAGCCCCGTGGACAGAGTTTGTGAGCGGTTCAGGCCTCCGTTGGCTCTGCGAAAATACTCCGTCTCAACCTAGCAACCACAAAACCAGCAAGTACGTCCTCTAGCACAAAGAGCTTGCATATGTGCCATCATCTGCCATCATCAGAGAGTTTTTGATGAAACGGGATGCATGTTTCATGAATGCGTTGAAAAGAAGCATTTGCGTCCGTGGTTCGTATGCAGTTCTGAACTAACCACCAAGGACCAAGGGGACTAACATCGACTTGTACGGGAGTAAAATGAAGGTTGGGCAGCTATGCCAGGGTGATGTTGGATATTTAAGGCAGGTGGCTGTGGCTGATACATTTGGAATTTGCTGCTTCAATTCAAGGTGAGAACCTGCATGTCTGGGGCAATAGCAGGATGATCGAGTTCTGCGCTCGTTCATTGCTGAAGCTCCTACACCAGTGTCTACTCGGGCAAAGGCCATGGCTGTTTGAGGTTTCTCTTCAGTTTCCCCGGCCCAGAAAGTAATGACATGTTATATGCAAGACCCCTTTAAAACGGAAAGACTCATCTCAAATTGATAACGTGCTCTGGTTGTTCCTTGGCCACCCTTGGTCTGACAACCTGATGCTACCCCGTCCGACCGTCCTGGGGACTGCTATGTGGAAAGCATCTGTATACTTCTCCCGTCTGAGTTGTGGCCGGGCAAACTAAAAGCATGTCATGTGGGGTAGCGTAAAACGCGTAAAGTTAATAATGTTAATAATTCAATATAATTCAATCATGAAGCAAATGACCCTCCGCCAGTCACGAGAGAAGAGCCGCTTTTTCGATGTTCATTTTAGGTCAAAATGCCAACTTATATAGCAAATTATTTAGATCAGAATAGCGGGGCCCGATCGCCACGAAAGCTAACGATGTCAGCCACTGGGCGCCACGACAGCAATGTCAGGAGCTCATTGCCTGCCTCGCACGCGATACAGAATGCTCATCCGTATACAAGGTCATCACAGGAATCTACTGGTAGATTTTTTTTTAGAGTGATGACAGTGATGAATAGTGAAAGAACATAGCACACCTGCTGATTTCTCTCTTGGGTTTTGACATGTTTTGCCAATGGACACATTCCTGCGATCGATGCTGCAGCCTCCTGGAGAAAAAGCACGTCAGCATCCTGTCAGCGGTTGGCCGATCACCGGAAGTGATAAACTGTCAATGGCCATTTCAGGTGCCTAAACTGGAGGTACTGTACCAATCTGTACCACATAATGCTTTTTTTGTCCGGATATTTCCTTGCATAGCCCTGACACTGGCCTTGAAATGGCCATTGACAGTGTGCAGTGCCCAACCAGTGGACTATATCACTACATTACTATATAAGATTGAGTCTAATTGTGTATGTACATGTATGATCATGTATGTACATATCATATATGTGTGACTGTGTGACATCTTGTGACATTGTGTGACTATATTCAGACACATTATATAATTATCATGCAATACAGTGAAGTTAAATTCAGCTTTTGTTGCTCCACTCCTTGTAGGTCTCTTGCAGAATGCCCTTGATCAACTCATTCTTTTTGCCTGGGTATTGCAGACTCTGGAACCAATCCTTTGTACAAAACGATGCAAAATAGTATATACATGTATATACTGTACCAGAAAGAAAAGCAAGTTGGGGCTGCCAGCTTTAGAAAACCTGTCAACAACAAGATGCATCAACATCCATCAAAATCCAGTACGGATCAGTACGGTACGTATGTTCCAATGGTTTCAGATGGTTTCCACCTGCAAAAGGAGCTTTTCTGTCGCTGCTGTGACTGTGGATAGGTGAGAAGCTGCATTACCAGCTGAGACTCCAAGACTGCACAGAGTCGCTGCAGATCATCCTAGATCTGTGTAGCTTGTCGCGCTGTGACTAGTGACTAGCGCGATATTTGAGACCTGAAGACCACCAGAATTGATAGCCGCACCTACATGACATATGATCACATCCGCCATTCTTTTCAATGAGTACCTGGCACGATGGGCACCTTTTGCATCCTGGCGGCAATTCACTCTGTGAACGGCTGCGAGAGAGGCTACTAAGCGCTGGTTTCAGTTTCCACTGGTGCTCACACAGGAAGCACATGGCAACGCCAGTCTCGCCATAGCCGCAACCAACGCAATTTGCTTGAGGACACTCAACGATATCACCTAACAGGTACCGTTTCCAGCCGGCATTTTGAACAAAGAAGCGTCTCCGCTTGAAATCTCGTCCCAGTTTAACAATGCTGGAACAAGCGCATTGGATGCGACCAATGTGCGCACATGTTCCAAGCTTCAACAAGGACTCTTCCGAGAACTTCCCAGAGCACCTTACATTTCCCTCAACAAAAAAGCAAGGTACCACCAAGGAGAGGTTCTGAATTATTTGTTGGATCTGCCCTGGTTCCGACGCCCAAGTCCGCAAACAGTCCCTGCAGCATCCGTGCTGATGCTTCCAAGGGCTCCAATGGGTGCATTGGACGCGTTCGCTCTTGGCTTTCCAGCATCCACAAATCATGCATTCAAAGCACTTGTTGGCACGCAGTGAGCGGAGGAGAGTGATAAGTCTGGTGAGTCTGCCTCTGTGTGTCTTTTCCAACATCTCCACGCACAAAGGCAGGCATTGAGCCGATATTTGATCTGCTTTGTTCTCAAGCGCATTGGTCACATCTGTTGCCAAGCCTTGATATTCCTGCCAGAACATATCTTGCTCTGACTCAATGCTTGCATCCACCAGCTCCGATAGAGTCAGAGAAATCAAAAGTGGCAGCTTCATGCCAAACAGCTGTGCAGCTACTTTGATCAAGTCTAGGATCAAGTAGAGACAGCAAATGTTCCCAAAACTAAAGATTGTGGAGTCGCAAACCATGGAAAACAAGCAAACAAGCGGAACTAGGGCCTTGATCTGTAAGAACATTCGTCTTGTCATTCTCTCCTCTTGCAAGAGCGCATCAAAGAGTCGTTGGAAGCTTCTAGGCACAGTGTTGCAAGTGCGAGGTGCTTTCTCAACCTCTTTTTATGCAGTTTCGCCTACCTTGCAAACCACAACGCAGTCCATTTGCTGTAGGGCTGTTGCTGTTGGTGTGTGGCTTCTTTTTATTAGGATTCGAGCCGAATATGCTACTCACATGGAGGATCATCATCATGGATCATCATGGTAGTTTCCCGCATGAAGTTGAAGCTAAACAACAGGGAAGTTGCGGACTATGAGTCAAAATGAGTCAAAATGAGTCAAAATGAGTCAAAATGAGTCAAGAAACTGTTCAGAGAATCGCAGATCTCTCTGCGCAAATCCTCCCAGCTGGTGGAGACATCGGTCCTCAGCATCAAACCTTAGCAGCACGCCACGGTGTCTCTGTCTAACTTTCATCTTGAAGGCCAACCTCCACGGGAACAACCTCCGCACAAGGTCAGCAGTGCACAAGGTCAGCAGTATGAAGTGTCAGTAGTACGTGATCCAGAGCACACGGCTCAACTGCCGGGTCCCCTGCGCATCAAAATTGCATCAAAAATGCCTTGCATCATTAGCTGAAGTGGGATGCTGGCAGCCTCTTCCTCTTCGCCTCACATCCAAATATGGTGCTAAAATCCATGGTAAAAACAAACCGTGCAAAGTGGTTCAAGCATTGGAATCATACAAAATACAAAGTCCGAATTTCCACAAGGTGCAGGGAACATTCTGTTCACATCTCTTCACCATGACATTAAGATAAGCAGTTAAAATGTGGAAGCCCGCAGCGTGAAAAAGGAGCCAGCTCTACACTGAGTTGCTGATCGCGGGATACTTTTTCTTTCGGATCTTTTGCAGCAGAGTATACACTTTCCTGGCTGCAGGGACCCGCCAGGGCCATTAAATTCAGGCATGAGGTTTATAACCCAGCAATGAACTGTGGAACTGTGGTTGCAGCATGTCATGTCTTTTAGAACCCGCCAACAAAACCATAATGCGAAACAATTATGTATGTCTCAGGTCCAACTAGACTTGAATGACTAGTTCAGTTCTGTCCCCCACCGTCACGAAGAGAATTTTCCGAAGTAAGATGAGATTCATTCTCACCAAACTGGGCATCTAATGATTCTAAATGATTCTAATGGCTTTTGTCTACAGCACAACCTTGCAAAGAATGAATTCAATTGTGTAAAATGCAATGTGACATCAGTCCAACTGACAAGGCTCTTAGAGCCAGAATGATCCAGGTCCACATTTTCCTCGAAGAAGAAACTCAGCCATTTGCTGAACCAAACCTCGAGGGAGCCAAGCTCACCAACATAGCAGTTCACCACCGACGGCCTTCACAGGGACTGTGGGAGCCAAGTGGAAATGTTCCACTGGCGAAGAAGCCTAAACGAATACAGAATCGCATGGGTTGCTCATCACACAACGTAGTCAAAGAAGGGCCAGGCTGAACAGGCTGAAATCAGTTTGTTCAGCCTAAAAAGTTTGGTTTCTATCTTACGAATTCTTATGATTCAATTCATATCACAAACAACGTTGGCACTCTCACAATCCAGCCACCCACAGACCTGTAGGTGCGCCCCTGCATAAGTTGGATAGTGTTGGTCACACGGTCCGGCATACTGGCCAAGCCTTATCCACCGAATCTGAAGGCATTTCTCAGACTCTAGAGGTTGGATGAAGCCGTTTGAACTCTCTCCGCTCAGGCCTGGACCCCAAGTGAAGAGCTTCTGTTTTGGAGGTACAGTATCTACTAAATTGAACGCTGTTAGAAAGCAATTCGGGAAGAATTTCAAAAGAGGTCCAAACGTCAGGTTTGCAGGTGCCGACTCAAAGCTCAGATTACAAGTCAATTGTCTGTTTTTCTGTGCAAGCCATAGGACGTTTCTTGCCAATCACCGGATCTCGCAGGAATTCTGTGACAATGCGCCGGGTGCCTCAGCATTGTTACTTTGGAGCCCCGCCCACATTCTGTGAATATCAGGCACTTCATGGCACTTCAGAAGATTGGGTCATGCAAGAGCAGCGTGCTCGCCTTACCTGTAGATCTTACAATATCTTACATACTTACTTAGACGGTATTTCAACAGAAATGCTGTGCACTTTGAGAAACTTTCAAGAAAATCTGCTCTCCACCCCTTTTTGCACCGGTGTCTCAGAAATATGGATCAGGGCTGGCACTGCTTTGGCTTTGCCAATTGGAACTCCTGTCCCACCACCGCGACCAATCTGAATACCAGCCATCTTTGGGGCTGGAGCTTTGGCAGGACTCACACCAACGGATCCAGCAGATCCAACAGTTGCAGTGGGTAGAGTCGGAGCGGCAGATGCAGATGCAGCTGATGCTGCTGGGGTTGCAAATGCAGATGAAGCTGGAGTTACTGGAGTTGCAAATGATGCCGAAGCGGATGCTGCAACTGGAGAGGTTTCAGCTTTGGACTGAGCTCTGGGCTGTGCCTGCATAGGCCTAGGTATTTCAGGTGCTGAAGGGAACGCAGCTTTTTGCTTCGGGTATCCAAGGGTGGAAGACCTCGGGGACAACGTCGTCACTGGGGTCGTTTTGGCCACAGGGGACACAGGGGACACAGGGGACGCTGGCGAAGCCTTGGATCTGGGTGTGGGAGTGGAAGGTCTGCTGAGCGACGCCAAAGGACCCGAATTTGCAGCCAAAGCTTTCAAGTCCTCGTTGCTCAAATGAAAGCAATGGGTGAAACAATTTTGAGTGTAAGGAACGTTTTTGCACATGAAATCTTTAGAGAAACTTAGAGAAACTTCAACATGTTCCTCTTCTGCGCTGTGTCACAAGTGCCACAGCCTTGTGCGAGGCTGTGAGGCCTAGGAAAAAAACAGGACTGGAAAGAGATGAACGAAGTATCAAATGAACATCTTTATACTTCGTGTGATATACAATGATATACATCATAGATCATCATAGATTATACGTTGGGCCTCAAAACTATCTTGCCTCCAAACATCTCTGGACTACAAGCATGGCCAAGAATCAGGCCTCAAATCCGCAATTTCCACACCCGCACCGGGAAGTGCCGGAGCCTCATCTGCCACAGTTCTCTCCGTTTTGGTTCTTCGACTCCCTCGTCTCAGGAAGCTCTGTCGTTGCCACTGAGGAGTTCCTTCCTTTGACTCCAACACTTCTTCCAGCTTCGCGGTCGCCCGTTGGCTTGGAGCATTAAGACCAAGACTGCTAACCCCCAAAGCGCCTTGGAAGTCATCCACGATCTTCTCCATATCCCGCGCATGCTGTCGCAATCGCACGTTGAGCGTCCTCACTGCTTCAGAACGTTTCAACTCAAACTCCAACAAACGCGTCGCAGCATTCAGCAACTCTTCCTCACCTGGAATGGCCACAATCCGTGCTTCCACCAAGATATCTGCTAAAGCTTCTAACTGTTCAGGAGCACAACAACCAGGTCCATTCACTCCATCCTGTTCTGCACTGATCACCACGACCTCCATGGCTGCCACCAGGGAATCCATCAAGTCGTGGCGCTCAGAACGGCGCTTGGCCAAGGCAGCCTCTGCCACGGCGAAACCATCTTCCAGGCCTACGTCGATGGCTTCCAAGATTGCATCCTGGTGAGGTGAGATGTCCTAGATGAATCATGCTAAATGAAATGCTAAATGAATCTAAATGATGCTAACTGTACTATGTACAGAGTCTGATCGATATCGATACTCTTTTTTTAAAGGATATTTCAGGGTTCATGGTATTGCTCACATTGCTCAACTACCAAACTGATCTAAAATCTCCCAGAGCACATCAAAGCACCAGCATTGGCACTCTTTGTGGAAGCTACCGTACTGAGTGCGCACAGCATCACAGCACAAATCAGCACAACATAAGAAAAAAAACTGGGAATAAATTAATGTCCTTAATAAACCATAATTATAAACCTATTATGTATCCGACGTAAACCTGAAAGCTGAGGCACTTGGATCTCTGCCTCAGTACCATCCTGTGCCAGGACTTCCAACTTTGCCGCTGCTCGTTGGCGCTCAGCCAATGTCCCAATCGACCCAGGTGCCTCGAGTTCCTGCAGAGCAGTTTGCACCGCAGCTAGACCTTCCTCATCGATGCCCACCATGGCTGCTTCGTGGATGGCTTTCCGCAAGGCATCTGCATCCAAGTTGGACAATGCCGCCAGGACTTTCCCATGTGCTACGCTTCGTGGGGATTCTGAAGTGCCCTTGGGACTCGCCTTTGGCTGTGCTGGTTTCACCCGGGAGCTCGACGCGCTCGAGCTGCCCACTTTGGCTTGAAACAATTCGTCTGCCATGACATCGCGGTCAGTTCAAAACTCAGATTTGTACCGAGGTTCAAGAGTGACAAACATGGAAACACATGGAAACACTATGAAGCAATGGAAGTCTGGGATTGGTGTGGCCTTCCACATCTTTGAGTGCTGTGTGGGGACTGGAACTTGTTGAAGGCGTGCTGTCTTTGATCATCTTTGATACTCATGAAGCTTGCTTAATCATTGGCTTAATCAACCCCAAGAGGCCACTTACTGATGGCTTGAGCTTGGAAAGCTTCTGCATTCCATCGCATTCCGCATGACTCTATGACGTGACGTCAGCACATCGTTCTATTTGATCGTCCATTGTCCAAGTGGCCGCTCCTAGCACTGATAGACTCTTGAAATTTAGTTGAATTTCGATGTATTTCTCACAGTGCTTCGAAGAAATTCACCTTTCTGATTTAAAAATATTTAAAACTTAAATAAGAACTGGTCCGAGCTACGATATGTGGAGCTCCAAAGCTTCTCCACTACATCGATCCCTTCCAGTTCTGCGGATCGCATCCGCTCCATGAGGCGTTGGAACATCTCATCCTCCGAAGCACATCCAACGAAAGTTCTGTCGCAGATTGTGGGGTGGAAGGAAACTCGATTCCGGGCCAAACATGTCAACCCCGAAGAATAGTTGAAGCACTCCTCTTTCGAAAAGACTGGAACCCTGCAATCAAACAGTACACAATCAGTGAGCAACAAAAATTCAACAACACTGGCCTGTGACTCTCTCAGTTCCATTTCATGACTTGGCAGACTTTGTCAGACTGTTGCCAAGTTTCAGTAAAAACTTCGTGCACCATGACATCCTCCTGAAACGATAAGCAACAAGCAGGAATCGGCAAAGCATCAATGGACTTTATCTTTGCAGATCTTTGCACCACACAGGTTGCGCCCACTCCTCACCAGGTTGGGAGATGAAGCGTTCAACAGATTCCATGAGCTGCTTGTATTCACCTCACCACAACACGCGGTTTTCTTTTTTTGTTGGGGAAAAGGTCAGAAATGAAATAGCTCTAGTGGGCAACAACTGAGCCATTTGATCCTTACACAATGTGCCATTTTGCAAAAGTATTTTGGTGAGCTTGATGTCTTGAGTTGGGAGTACAAGCAAAAGGAAGAGAGCTTGCAATTTCAATGACAAGTCGCTTTTTGGATGTGTGATCCAGTACCTTACTGCGGGAAGGGCCACATCATAGAAACAAGGCACTAAGAATGCAAAGACGAGTGGATGAATTCATGACTAAAACATGATAGAAACTTGACATGCTCTCGCTATTTTGGCCGAGTACTCAAAGGGATTGTTGTTCACTGCCGCAACGTTCCAACTTAGAACTCTGAGTCGCAGCCCATCCTCAGCTGTTGAGCCAGCACCCCTTTGCATGTTTCTGGTCACGTCGAGATGAATCATCAAGGCAAGTCAAAGCCTTCACATCGGTAAACAATTCGTTCGCACAATTTCCGCTTCCTGAGGAATTCAACATACAAAGATATACAAAGTAATTCCTTCGAGAACCCTTCGCCGTGTCTGCAAAGTCAGAGATGGGGCCTTCATTGACCTTGTTTGATTTCTTCCAAGCAGCAGCGGCTGCACCAGAGAAGCTCTCCTTGGAGAAAAAAAAAGTGGCGTGGTTTCATTTGTTCCAACTGATGTTAAATGATATTAAATGTTACAAAACGATGCGTTGGGTAGGCAAGCAAAACTGCGAACAATTATATAAAGTCCATGTCCAAGCATTGACTTTTGACAAGACCAAAGACAGGAGCAAAATGGAGCAAAGATGGTATGAAAGTGGCAACAGCATCAATCCATCTTCAAACATACTCTAAGGATCGAAATCAGCCTCTGTAAATCAAGTTCTTGCCATCTTGCTTTTATTGTGTCCAATCTATGCAACTGTAAAGTTCCTTCAAATTGTTCCAATATCATTGGACTTGATGCAAGTACCCTTCTGGCGTACACTCATATAGACTCATATAGGTTCCATATTGGTTCAATAATAAAGGTTCAATATGGACTCATAATATAGATTATGAAATAAATATACGTATTATCATATATATATAATTTATATATCATTGTATCATCATAACAATTTGCTGTAATATAATATAGTCATATATAGTCAATCATTGTCAATAATTTGAGGAACGTATGTGTGATGACCTCTTAATCTCTGGCCATGTCCAATGAGGATCCCATTGCTCGACCCAAGGGTCACTGAATGTGGTTGTGGCCAGGCCCTGCGTCCTGGATCAGCGCTGAAACCCACAATCGATATTTCTACCATTTTCCACCACAACAATTACATAAAATTACTGTACCATAGCAATCCATAGCATACCATAGCCATGGCATGATGGATTGCAAAGTCTGACCGACGCAGTCGCTTTCACTCTTTGGACAGCTGCCACGATGATCTTCTCAGCTCCTGTGCACAGCCACGAGCAGCGCCATGCATCTCGAGGCCAGCCGAAGTCGCCCCATGCCACCTCTGCAGAACTGGGAATCCAAAAACCATCCCGTTCTGAAAATGAATATGCAGTGAATCGTGGTGAATCGTGGCCGTGGCCTGAAAACATGTGAAAACCATGAGCTCAAAAGATCACACTTTGTAAAGCACAACATGCCAGCGGAATGTTGGCAAAGGAGCTGCAGTTGAGGCTAGGGCGAGTGGGCTTGGAGTAGCCGAACCGCTGAAGCATACACACGCGGATTCTTGTTTCTTTTGTTGATATTTGTTGATTTCTCGTGGCAAAATATGGGAAAATGTATTGCATCGCGACCCACACGGTGTCTACCAATCCTCCATGGGGTAAGATATGGTAAGATGCACTTGTCTGCGTCTGGGCCCTAAAGGCGCATCATGCGTACCCCTCCTGCGCCATTACCAGGGTGGAAAAAACCACCAATTCCTCAATATCTTACAGATTCTTACGGTATTTCCCTTGCAACCACGCCATCTATTTCAAAGACTGATGCTGCAATTCTCACTTCCAAGCTGTCCTGGCGTAAAAGTGTGATCCTCCAATCAAGCCACCATTCTACATCATTCCACCTGATCTGTGTCCTTAGAATTCTGCTTGAGCCAAAGGCTGGCGCGTTGTGCACAAGACAAGATAAGACCAGTAGGCAAAATAGATCAAAATAGTAACAAATAAGTAGCAGAAGCCACCAGAACATGGCTCGACAACAGCCAGAAACATCACTGTGACCTCAGACCACTGGATGAATGTTCTGTGATGCTGAAGGCAACCCTACAGGTAGCAACAAAGGCATGGAAACAATATGGACACATTCAGTCATGAGCTTTGAATCAACTCAACGATTCAAGCAGCATGAAATCAGGCTCAAACCCAATGTACCCGACATGAACGATATGGATCGTTGTGATGTAATCAGCAACGTGAACATCAGCAATACAAAGCCGGAGTTTTTCTACGTGGACCACCCTCCGCTACGACGAGATCTGGTCGACGTGTCTCAGACAAGTCTCCAGTGCAGGGAAGTGGGCAAGTTGAGATATCAGATACCAGAAATCAGGACGCATCGGCAATCTGATGGCAGTGTTCACTGTCGGCAAGGGAAGAAATTTGGGCCTGGGGATCACCCGAAAGAAACATAGTCTCCAGTGTCACTTGTATGCCAGGGCAGTTTTTGCCTCTTGTTTTAGTGTCTGTTGACCTGTATGGTTCACATGCATTGTTTTCATGTTTTTTTGTTCCATGTAATCTATGTATGTTCTTGATCTCAGACATCCAGACAGATTTCCGAAATCCCAAGATCTCAGGAAAACATTGCATCCATCTTCTCCAGCAGGGCTCGAGCCTCGGAGTCCGAGATCTGGGTATTGTCCATGGAAAGTTGGGGGAAGACATTTGAAGACTGCGTACTTCTGGAATATTCTGGAATCTTCCAGACGTCATAACATGTCATAACATGTCATACAGTAACAATGTTATGACCACAAACATATCAAACGTACAGAAAGCATCCAAAAATATTCAAAATGTCCCAAAGGTTCACAAAGCCCTGACTGTGGGCTCGACCCTTGGCTTTGGAATGTCAAAGGAGAGATCCCCACCCACCTCAGCAAGGGTTAACCATCCCTGGAGCTCGGAATAGCTCGGATATGATACAGTTGATGGATAGCCAATGATAGCCACGTGGTTTTGTCCCAAAGAGGTATATGTAATTTCGAAAAAAACATGTAATACACATTGCCGCTTTGGGGCTCTGGCCCGAGGATTCACTTCAAAGATACACATGCTGCCGTCCTCTCGCAGTTTGAAGTTGAAGTTGCAGATGCCGCCTCACAAGTCAAAAATGCATTTACAAGTCCACATCGAGTTGGCCCACACATGACTCTCAGAGTGGAATAAACTATCTGCTTGTGTGGAAAAACTTTCAACAACATAGCAACATGAGCCAAAGCCAGTGGCTGAGCCCTCCTATGCACCCGTAATTATGTGTCTCTGACTCAGCCAAGCACTGAAGCCGACCAGAAACTCTTCCATAATCTCTCGGTGCTCTTCCTGACAAAGCTATTGCCGGTGGATTGAAATGGATTGAATCAAACAATGCCCGTCCAGTATGAAGTCTTCAATAATAAAGAACAACGAAACATACTGTAACATACTGTAACATTGTAACGAACCAATAAAGATCACTGGAGGAGAATACATAGTAAAACCATAGTAAAACCTCAGAGACCACCAGAAATCAAAGCCATGGAAGGCAAACACCGTTCACCCAAATGCCACGCCATCCCCACGATTTTTACATGTAAAAAACATTGAGCATCGGCCCAGGTTGACCCAGGTTGGCCCAGGTTGACTGGGCTCCCAACGGGCACGCTACAAAGCTCCTGGTCGATCAGGCGAACATGAGGCCAAACCTCACCATGGATGACCGCTCAGCAATTGAAGGAGACATGGACCAAAGGAACTCATTAGGAATTCATTTGGAATTCATAGGATTTCATGAACCGTTGGAAGCACCACAAGGCCGCCAGGCTGAGCTTCTGACGTAGGCCTCCATGCTGTACTGATACTTCATGCCGGCCCAGTCCTTTCATGCTAGTGAAACGTTTGGACCGTAATTACATCTAGAAATTGTCGCCGAAGATGCCTGTGCAGCTGTCGTTCCTTTCAATCTGTGGCACTCCAGCTCTCCAGATTTTCCAGTCACAGTGCTTGTTTCAAGCTGCCAAATGCTCCCAGCTATAGCGCCTTGATCTTCCCATCCATCACCAGCAGCGTGGTGGAAAATTCGTTCTCCCCGCGAATCAGCTCTTGCCTAGGCCGAAACACCCTCTCGATATCTGGTGGCAAACATTAGGAAAAGGGTTGAATGAAGGATAATGAAGGTTGTGATGGCAAGGAGATGTGTGGTGCAACGACGTCATGCAGATATTATATATATTATCTACGTATGAATATGATTGAATCTGTACGTATAATATCGTATAATATATGGGGGTGTCTGGCATGTGAATGTGGAAAGTTATGATCAACATTGATCAACCATCAATTTCTTGGGGTACTCTATTTTCAGACAAACCCATACCAGTAATACTGTACAAGTGCCATATAAAGTCGCATACGGAACTAAAGTAAAAGCACCAGAAGATGCTGATACTATGATACTATTGCGCTGGGATCCCCCTGCAGAATCCAATGCTCTTCCAAGCCATCAGGAGCCAGTCGCATCGCCTGCTCCTTGCTCTCAACCTGAGAGACAGAGTATTCTGGTCCCCATCGGCCGATTTTAACTTAAAGCCCACCCGAACCTTCACTCGAAATTATGTGCAAAGCAGAACATTATCCGCCGACCCCTGCCGACAGCAGGGGGAGCGCGTCAGAGAAGAGATTACAAGCAACAAGTGTTGTGCAGTGCAAGTGAGGGGCAAGTCAGGGGGAGGACAGAAAGGGAAGCAAGGTGCAG
>Ga0126342_10001355_pt1:0-32500 | contig 34018 bp, 28 predicted proteins | sample Cyp1metagenome_FD_92528 | JGI IMG/M metagenome (GOLD analysis project Ga0126342, IMG submission 92528) | Coral microbial communities from Lord Howe Island, Old Settlement Bay, Australia - Cyphastrea 1 metagenome | ecosystem: Host-associated > Invertebrates > Cnidaria > Coral ...
ATATACTATATATAATACTTATTATATATAATGTATATAATATATATAATATATAATATATAATATAATATGTATATATATACTATAATATATAATATATAATATATAATATATAATATATATGATATATATATATATAATATATATATATATATATAATATAATATATATAATATTATATGTATATATATATATGTATTATAATATACATAATACATGTATATATATACAATATAATATATATATACAGTATATATTCAGAAATTGATCATGCACTTTCTGGAAATGAGCTTTTCTGGAATCATATCTGGATTTGAAAAATAATATGAAAATACACAACCTGGAAATTGGGGTTCTTCAACTCAAACTGTCCTACCGGATTCCCCCAGAATGGTTTGTCAAAATCTACAGTATAGCTACAGAATATTACAGAATTCTATAGAAATTGGATGAAATGGGTCCCATCAACAGGTGTAAGTATTGAGACGCCTGATGGTTTATCAAGGGAGTACGGCCAGGTTCAGAAACATCCAGCTCAATTGCAGATGACTTTGCGCCGTGATGCGCCAGCCAAATCTTTCTGCAGCTCAGACACCTTGCTGTCTTCTCTTTGCAAAGTGCTGTGCAGCAGGCTTTGATGGGTGCTGCAGCACAAGTGTATTCCAGCTTTGGCGCGTGCCTGGCCCTCCTGCGAATCCTATCCATGTCGATATCGAAGATATCGAATGCATGGGATTGCACAAGGAAATCCTACATTGCAGCAAATCTCAAGCTCTCATGTATGCGAAAGAGCTGGAAGAAAATCCGCCATGTACATTATAAATACAGTTATCAACATGTTTGCATAAAGATTCGAGTTCGTGCACCACAAATGACAGCATGGACCAACCAAAGACTTTTGCATGATGTTCTCGTGTATATACACAAAAGGAATTATAAAGGTGCATATCTTGCGAATGAAGTGACCAAAACAATTGCCATAGCTCAGGGATCAGCGTAAAAATGTTAAGAGATCTTATGTTAACAGTCTTGTGGAACAAACGTGAACCAATAACATACTGAACTTCTGAGCCAAAATCCGCTGGGGTTTGGCACAAGTCGGCAATGGGTCATTGGTCCATGAAAGCAGCTCCCAGCAGCTCTTCCCTTTCTGAATTCGACAATTGAAAAAAACTCAACTGACATGGTCCCATAGAGGATGCTGAAGAAATGTACAAGATTGCACTATCGCATGGAGTTATACAATGTTACAAAGCCTTCCAAATGTATCTCCGAACTCGAAAGAGAACAGTTGAGGGTTCAAATGGGTTTGAATTGATGTTACTCCACGGTTCAAGTCGCTGCTGTTTGGCGCATTCTGAATCCTGCAGACACCGAGATCCACACGTGACAAAGGTTGAAAGGAAATGCGCAGCATGGCCAGCCATCATTAATCTGTTGACCTTTTGCTGCGTTCTGAAGTCAAAAATATCGCCAGAATTTGTCGTTCTCCAGTCGTTCTGCCAGAAAGTGTCAGCATCAGAAAATAGCTTGTTCCAGGAAACAATCATGAATCGGAGCGGATTCACCATGATTCACCTGCCTACTAAAGAACCCAAAATATGGCCAAATTTCGACCTGGTCGTGGCTATCTCTACTCTACAACTAGTCCAGGATGCTGGCAAGTATATGGAAGTATGAGGAAGTGAAGCTCTTTCGGCCTTGAGCAAAAAGGAACACATGAGCTCTCTGTCGGCTCTATCTCAAGATGCCCAAACCACACCATTTTGGTCAGGGCATTCTGTTCCATCAGTGCATGAAGCCGTTGAACCAACCAACGCTAGGCTCACCTCCAACATGGTTGGGCCGCGGCCTGTTTCGGCTCTGCATCATGCTCAGCAGTGAAACATGTCCAGCACAATTTTTGCTGGACAGCGGACCAGTCCAATTTCAGGACGGCTGGGCTAAGTCCTGCATTGCGCGGCAGGCTGGACAGGCTGCTGTGGCAGGTGCGTTCAATGCTGAGAATTGACCACTGAAATTGACTCTTAACCTCACAGTTGACAGTTGACTTCATTTCAAATACAAGGTCTATCAGGATTTGAATGCAACAAAAATTGGACAATCAAGTCATGTATTGCATCAAGCCTTTCATCAAGCACTGATGGCTTGATCATCAATACTCCTTCACCAGGCTATAATGTGGTAAAGCAAAGTATACACCAGCTGCCAATACAACCATATGAAGATTCTTGGGCTTACCACATTCAAAGTCCGGAACTTTCTGAAGCCAATTGATTGGATCATGATAATCCCCAATGTATTGGGTAGCGTAATCTCAACTAGAACATCCACCGCTCCCACCCACGGGATAATCCTTGTCATGCCGTCGGATGCTGGTCTTGGCAGTGGCCTGATTTTGGTGATCTACCCTCCATTTATAGGGGATTTTCAATTGCTAATTTTGACTGCCGGAGGGTATACAATATGTGTATATTATCTATATCATGATAATACTATGTGTACTTAAATAGACAGTTGTATTAAAAAAACACATTCGCAAAGGCAACACAGGCCACTCAGCTGAAAAAACGGGGCGCAATTCTGCCTAGTATCCTCATAATATTGTCATCCTAAATCCAGGGAACATCTCTCAGTTCCTCCATGATTTCTCCCTACCGGATGGTCCATAGCAATTGGATGCGAGTCCATCGGACTAGCAACCATCTGGCTATGAGTCAACACCCTGTACCTGTTGGTGAACATCAAAATATCATAAAACCACTGTGATTTTTTCTGAAGGTTCATCGCCCTAGATAGCTGCTGTTGATTGTAAGTTGATGCTTCTACCATTTGTTTTAAATTCAACCCATCCCAAGAAGCCCAAGCCTCAGCCGCTTTGGTACTCTCTTCATGATGTTCATCGATGGTCAAGTCCTGATGTTCCGAAAAAAAAGGCGTGGTTAGCATGGGAAAATCACCACCATGAGTTGGGATACAAGATCTATGACCATGGTTAGTATGAGTATGGTTATGTATATATATATATACAATTATTATAATATATATATATATATATGTATATACAATTATATATATAACATATATATATATACACAATTATATATATATATAACATATATATATGCACACCTATAAATTAAAGACAGTTCAAGTGGGTTTTGCATAAGGTTGTGAACTGTTCTGATTGGGGCAACAACCATGGACAATTGGCTGGCAAAAGTGGAATTATAGTAGTAGGATAGTGACTTTTCTTGTGGCTTAGTACTGGACCAATGATGATTTCAAATGGTATAACCATGGGATGATTAATAATTATTAGGTGGGATATGGGGACCTATGGTAATGTGTTTAGGTTGTGAACTATTTGACCAAATGGGCATGCGTCAGGTCACCCTGATACAGTACCAGTGAACAGCTATTCATAGCTGGGATGGTATCATAGCTTTTGAATGGTTTCGATCTATCCCCCAATGGGGACATGATCAATGAAATTTGGGGGTACCAAAAAGAAATTACATCACATGTTGTTTATATAGATCAACATAATTGGTGTTATTTTTCTAAAGATAAACACATGAACGAACAGCTGTCATTGGGATGTCTGCCATCTTGGGGGAGTATGACACACATCCGCTTTTTTGGCTTCCAGCCTTAGGGAACTGCGAGAAGGTTTGATCCAAGGAAACACCTGGCATCGCGCCGTTTGTTGTGCCGAAACTTGAACGGTGGATCCCCAATTCATGTGGAAAGTGAGTCTGTAGTTTGGAGATCATCGAAGGTACATGTTTATTGATGATTAGTTGATACTGATTGGTAATCCTAGTCACCAATAAGTAATATCAAACATTTAAGAATCCCCATTAGATCAAACAAAAATGACAAAATGCAACAAATAGATGCCCCAAATAGATGGAAGAGCAGTCTATCACTATTTTAGTGGGATTTTACTATGTTCTATCGTTTTGGGGGGTTGCTATACATATATATATATACTGTGTATATATATATATATATTTTTAGAGCGATCTGTGTTTGTCCGTGCAAGGTTTGAACCCCCAAGATTTGCGCCGACCAGTCCCTGCCTTCGGTTTCCGCCTCTGCGTCCTGTCCCCGACAGTGTCATGAATGGTCATGAATTCTATGAATCCTCCCCGGGAATAGTATCTTACCCTCTGGTAAACTAACATAACTATTGAAAATCACCATTTTTAATGGGAAAATCCACTATAAATGGTCATTTTCAATAGCTACGTTAAATTACCAGAGGGTAGTATCTTAGAGTGAATCTTGAACATGGAACAGACATGTGTACATCCATCAGGAGGTTACCCTGGCTGGGAAACTGAATTCGTGGCTCATCAAACGGACATTGACCAAGCCTAGAGTGACATAGGGAGATGGAGCCCCATAGCTTTTCTCACACCAAACACGGTAACTGATCCTACCACTGGTTGATGCCCTAAGGATATTTGCAGATCAGCTGAAACTGGATGGAATAAGTCCAGAGATCATGTCCATTCCAGGGATCCTGTGCATAAAATCATCCAACATATATATATATTATATACAATATATACAATATTATATATATTATATATCTTATATATCGTATATATTATATAATATAATATAACAGATATAATACAATCTCACCTTTACATCCCCGGTGAGACCTCCGGTGAGACCTCCGTGTAGGTCGTCCCTTTGGACCTGACACACGAACCCCTGCTGTTGGATCTGTTGGATCTCTTCAAAGAAAAAAAAAGGGCAGATCCAAAGATCTTGCAGCTCCAAAATTCATCAAAATTCATCAAGCGCCATTTCTAGTTGCCAAAGACCTCCCACCCTTGGTTTGGGGTCCCATTTCTGGGTCCCTCGCCTTGCTGCATAGGCTTTTTTGGCATGCCCTGCTTTTGCCTCCGAGCTGGGGGGAAACGCTGCCAAGGAGGGGTCGAAAAGTCTCCCCAAAAAACACCAACACAAGCAACATGGCAATGGAAAATGGCCCATGTATGGATTGTTTAGCTATAAAATCTGGTGATTTTCCATTGGCATTGACTATATTAAATTACCAGATAGTACCTCCAAAAATAACAAATACAAATAAAGAAACCAAATTGAAGGCTTTAAAGCACCCCGGGGTGCCGTAATATCCTCCCTACTTGCGAGGTGATGCCCTGTTTGGCTGTCCACTCTCCATATCTCAATCATGGGATGTCTGGCAATGTCTGGCAACTGGACAATGAATCCCCAAGAATCTCCCATGTTGTGAGAGATTTGACAAAATGAACAGCTTCACTTCACAGCAGCTTTTTCTCTGATGCTGGAGGCGGAAAAAGCCTGGCACAATGGCTCCAGGCCTGGGCTGCCTTCTTTTTAGACCTCACGACATACTGAGGACAAGCTGCTGAATTCATGGATGGTGTCCAGGTTTCCATAAATGATGGTACCCCAATAGCTGGATGGTTTATGATCAAAAAAACATTTAAAAAACATTGATGTGGTAGGGGGTCCCCCCATTTATGGACCCCCTCATTTGTTTTCTGCTACCAGGATCCAACTAGACCGTCCACAGACCCGACAAAGTGGCCCGAAACCACATGGGTCACCCGGACACAGCTTTCTTGAGGTCTGGTGGGGGTAATGGCCTCGAAGGGCGCAATGGAAATCAATGGAATGGGTATGGTCTGTCACCATCACCTGGGTCATCCAACGTTGTGGATCTGTTAAAAGACGACTTATCATTGAAGCAAACTTTGGTATTCCAAAATGTTGTACTCAAAAAACGACCGACAAGCCAGCCCATCTCATCTTAACATATTTTGGCCAGTAGACATACCATGACATACCATGGACATACCACGACATACAATGACATACCATGACATGCCAGAAAACACATCATGGAATCGCTGGGTCAGAAGAAACTCAATCAAATCCAGTGTCTGAAACTCTGAACATATACACACAGAATCCATGCTGGATCACATTTCGCTTGGATGTTCCATTTACCAAATTTACATACAAGTCACCTCTTGTAATCCTTGTGGCGCAACCCCTAAATGGGACCATTTTTACCACCCGTTGAGTTTCGGACTGAAGAAGCTCCACCTCTGTGTAAGATGTTACCGAGTCCTAGAGCATTGCATCAGGTGACATTTTTTTGTGCATTGGGGACACAGAACATGTAACACCTGCTGTACCCATGTGTTTCTGATGTCGGATTGGTGTCATGTATATATATACTGTACATGTTGTATATATATATATACTGTAGACAGATATGTATTATATTCACTTTGGTATGATAGCGTATTTTGGGAATAGTATGCAACGGGTAAACCAACAAAGCGGCGGCGTGATTGCTGCAAGACATGATGTAACAACACCCAGTGCAAGTACTTATGCTCGACAAGAACAGTACAACTGGTATCCCAAATAGTGATCCAAATTGAGGACCCATGAAGGTGGATACTGCAATTTGCATTGCTTCAAATGGCAGTAGTGCCGCAATTCTCCCACAGAAAAACCAGGTCAAATCCAAACTGTCCCTGTCCTGTGGACAAATCAGGACACATTGGTACAGGAGGAATTGCTGGAACAAAGCTCCTCGAGGAACCACTGCAGACTCTCGGCGGAACCACTGGTCTTTTCAGTGGCTTTTCAGCAATCACATCATCTATTGGAGGGTGATTAAGTGATTGCTTTTTGGAAGTGCAGCATGCTCAAGAATACCTGATGTTCGCACTGCATTCCAAACCTGTTGAAACCAACTCCTTTCAAACGATTTGGGTCATGTGGTGTCTGTGTAAATACTCAATTGTTTCGCACCACTGATGCTATTGTATCACAAGGCATCACCACATCATTCAACACGCACCGGGTATCACTAGACCCAAACCCTTTGTCTATTAGGTATCATCATGTTCCCCATGTTTCAATGTACATCACCTGCAAATCATCTATGTTGAGACAAATTCATGTGATAATCTTGTGAATGTCCCATCATATACGCATAATATCCTCATATTCCCATTGCATATAATTAGTTTTATTTCCCCATATACGCATACATGTATGTACATATACACACATAATCATACCATATTATACCAATTCATCATATAAGCCATATTAAACCATATTAACAGGTGCCATATTATAGTTTTACAATGTTTTACATATATATATATATACACATAATAATCGTACCATAAAATTAAAACTGGACCAATTCATCTCCAAAGCCGATCTCCTGTGACAAAGTCGGTGAGCAATCGCACATCCGCCGAGCGGAAGACCTCAGGTAATTGAAGCCATCTGGGGATCCGTAGCAGGGAGGTCATTGGAAGCCATCATGGAATGAAAGGGGATTTAATTTAATGGGATTTGTAGTGGGATTTAGTTAGGCAAGTTGATTTACCACGAGGCTAGGGTTTAGAGATGTTTAGATAGATCTAGAGTTCATTGGGTTTAACAACTGACAACTGGGGGGCACCGCCTTGCATGTATAGGGAGGTAAATCCTCACCTTCCAAATCCCTCCATTCTCAGGATCTTTGCTAGTTGGGAGGCTGCTGTACATATATATATATATGTTATAATTACACGTTCATGAGACAGTATTCATTTACATAGGTTTGGTTAAAGGTATTACAGTATATGCACATGAGGCATATATCATGTTAAGAGATATATAGAACGAAACACTTGCCAGGATAATCACGAGCACCATTCAAAAATGGGGCGTCAATGAGTTGTGCTGGTCTTTATCTTTATTGAACGTTTCCATCAGATAAGATTTGGAGATCCCTGAACAAAGCCATAAACTCCAGAAGAAATCCTGGATTTTCTCTACATCCAAGATTAAAAGCCTTGCGATGAAAAGGAACCCTTCTCAAGATCTTGGTTGCCATGGCCGTTCTTGTTGCAGTCATATGGATTTATATGGTAGATAATTCTACAGAGTTGTTTTATGACTGGTAGATGAATTCACACCATCCGAATCATGACAGTCAACTGGAATTATCATCATCTTTTGTGGGTGGAAAATAATTCTGTAGGCAACCAGTCAAAATCATGTTGGTTATAGCATGTTATGTCCTGATTAATTGGGTGGTCAGATTATGATAGCTATTGAAGATTGCCATTCATAGTGGATTTTCCCATTAAAAATGGTGATTTTCCATAGTTACGTTAGTTTACCAGAGGGTAAAGGGAAAATCCACAGGCTTTGGTGTAGATGTTCTCTTAAAGCCATCCAATTTTCACGAGGAAGTCACCAGTGTGTGGACCATAAACGGCCTGGAATTATCCATATTTAAACCCCAGGTAACCCACTACTTGAGGGAGCAGTTCCAGTTTTAAGTGGATAAGTGGATATACAATCATAGCGATATTCCTTATAGCATCTTATATCACTTATATTCATATTCCTTATAGCGCATTATATCACGTATATCCAAATTTATGGATATTTGACGGTGAAATCAGATAAGTGATAAAATAGGATATATATATATCACTTAATCATAGTAATGGTTATATTTATGGTGAAATCACCATAGCCATACCTAGCTATACCCATGACCCCAACGAAACTCCCGCGACCGAATCTGGGCACACCAACCCCCAGCGTCGCCATGGAGGGATCTCCATCCTGCACGTAAAACATCGGGGGAAGAAGCACCAAAAATAAGGGGTCTTAAAATGTTAAACAATATATATATATATATACATACGTATATATATATATAATGTATATTCTACTATCTATGGGGGTAAAGAATAAAGGGCATAACGGCATAACACATGTGCTTTCATATGTCATCTATTCTTTTGACATAGTCGATCGTAAAGTCTTGTGAAATCAATATGCCATCCATATTCAACTCAGTGCAGAAATATCATCTGGCCGATGTTGAAGGCTTATCTGACTTGCCGGCTTCGCCGGCCGGTGGCTGATGTCTTTTTGAAACTGTCAGATCTGAATTCTGATAGTCTGCAGAGGATCGAGAATCGAGATGATCATCTTAAAGATTCCCAGAGCACAGTACTCAGCTGCACCATGACTTTTTTTCTCTATTCTCGTCTTCTAAGAAAAACACAAAAATGGCCAGGATTCCACTAAAATTGCCCATGTGCATCTAGCCGCTGGAAATCATGCATGGCTTACTGGAAAATCCATGAAGATCCCGATTTACCAACGATTCCTCTGATTTGAATGGCTATTTGGGGATTTCCCAGCGGCCCGCCATGTTTTTCATGAAACCGGGAGAATTCCACGAAGATGCACCGGGCACCACGTTGCCTCTCTTTGGAACCAGAGAAAATGATAAGATTTACCATTGTTGTTGTCATGATTTTATTTATTGAAGAGTTACATACCACAAGGAAATCCTATCATTGGGGTTGTATGAACACATCTGTTGTTGCATGTATGTACGTAATTTGGTCTTATTCTCCAACATTTTAACAGTTGCATACACCTGGATTTGCTTGAGGCACCCCCTAATAAAATCAAATACAGTACCCTGTGGTAAACTAACATAACTACGGAAAATCACCATTTTGGGTAAATCCACTATTTCTATGGCCATGCTCAATAGCTTTGTTAGTCATTACCAGAGGGTAAATAAATCCATTATCCATTGATACGATTGATCGATTCCCCAGTAAAAACATAGTAACATAGCTATTGATACAAATGGCCATATATTTATATATATTTCGTGGATTTACCCATAGCCATTTATGTTAGGTAAATCAAATATTTTCAATAGGTACCCTCTGGTAAATTAACATAGACCCTGGCAGATAGGAATTGGAAGATTAGCTTCCTCTAACAATTGGTGATTTTCAGGGTCTATGTTTATTTACCAGAGGGTAAATAAAACATATTCCCTCAATCGATTCCGTCGAAATAATCCATCGACTCAGTGAATCCGATTCCGCCTGCGAGGACGAGGACGCCGTTGCGAAGGCTGCATGGCTGTGTGCCACAAGCATCCTGCGCGGTTTTATCGATGGATTTCATGATGATTTCGCCAAGCATTTTATGGGATTTATATGGGATTTAATGAGACTTATATGGATTTATGTGGTATTTATATGGGATGTGTATCGGATTTATATATATATATATGGATTTATAGTACTGTTAGGCAATGCCATATAGTCCATTCATAGTGTGTGATAGTTTATACCACCCATAAGAATGGTAAAATTGGGGATGGTTTATTATTGCTTTACCAGCATTGATCATGCTTTAGTATGGAAAATGGCCCATTGATTCGATGATTGATGATGATTCAGCTGTTAAAAATGGTCATTTTTCCTACGTTCAACAGCCAGAGGGTTCAAACATGGAGAGTATCCCAACTATCCAGAATGCCAAAACATATCAATGAATGCCATTTAAACTTCAATATCAACAAAGCTAACAACTCTATGAGCAGGTGTTCTATATTGTATTAAATCGCTAGTTTGTTTACCACTTACAAGTGACTATTGCGGCAACAGGCGGAAGCCACCCTTCTACAAATCGTGCATACAACAAAATAATCAAAGGAAAGGGACATCCACAGGCGATAGGCTATGCCTTTCATACACACAAGTACCAGGTAGGATATCTCACTTCTTATGGGGATCCATGAATAGTGAGTTCTAGCAGCTAGCAATTGTGAACATAGACAAGATAATCTAGAAACTGCCCCTCGAAGTGAATCATCTACCTGGTTCTTGGCTGTGGGTTGAGCCCTTAAAACATTGAAAAACATGCAGCAACATTATATGTGGAAATCAGGTGACATCCGAAGCTACCCCAGTCTGTTCCCTTCTGACATCTTCAAACGATTACTGCCGTTTTGTGACCCACATTGTTGACATTCACAGCAACGTTCCACCTCTTGTACGCTTGGAAACACTCGTAGATGGAGGTAGTTTCACCTGAGCTAAAGGCGCTGAGTTCTGGGATTGAGATGCTGAATGCAAAATTTCCCTGGTTGACTGGCAAAAAACACAATGCTGCGCAGCCAGATTTGCATAGATTTGCCGGAGATGTTCAGAAACTAGGAGAGCACACATATATCCAGAAATCATCAGAAATCAATATATCAAATCACATCAAATCCATCCAAATCTCATCAGGTGCGGACACTATGCAGATGCAATGTTTGGATCTTTGTTGACAGTGTTTCCCATCAGCAGATGTTGTAATGAAGGAATCCAGTTGCGCCAAGACGCCAAAGCGTCGCGAGGTTTCAGACTTGCGATGCCTTGATGGGGATGAGAACTTCTGCGAGGAGGGGAAACCGTAAGAGGAAATTACTTGGGTAGAGTGTACGGTCTTCTACGGACACAATTGAGAATATATGTATATATACGTGTATATATATATAATAAACATATGATAGATTTTTGTATATATTATGTACAGTATGTGTATATATATATATAATATTATAATATTATATTATAATAGTATATCAATATGGAGTAAGATCCACAATATGAATCATCCCAGGTAGCTGGGATGGGACACCGAGAATGTGGACATTCCCAAATTTACCATTAAATAAGTTATTAACTAGTAATCAACTATATTAATATCTATATGATTACCATATTCATAAGTGATTCCTAGTTAAGTAAGTTATTAACTAGTAGTAATAACTATGAATCAATATATTATATAATATATTATGTAATTATATATGGTATAGTAATGTTAATGAAGCAATAGTGTTCACCATCACCCCAATTTCACGATTTTTATGGGTCACAAACTATCAACATATGGGTGGATTATGGCATTGCGTTACTAACATTATATGACACCTCCAACCAAATCAACTGCCAATAAATCTCGTTGGCTTTTTAAAATCAATGGTGTGGCCTGAAAGGGTGTCTTGTAGGCAGGAAACACATGCCAAAGCCCAGCCCTTTCCTCACCAATCTAGACGTGAACGAAAGAAACAACACCAGTAAAACCAATTGTTGTGGGGACATTTATATTGAAACATATTGAAACTAGGATTGTTCTAGGATTCTTTCCTCACAATCTTGAAACAGTGGGTCCTAAGTAGATCCCAACTATGGATTCCTCCAAGATCTGCCAAGCTCGCGGCATCATGTCCAAGAGCTGCTTTAGAATCTGGACCTAGGGTCGACACTCAGCTGGGTTGACAATCAACAGCCGTTGAACAGCCGTTTGTTGATTTAAAACCTGTTCAACCTGTTAAAACCACCAACCAGTAGTCATCAGTAGTCGCTTCCCCCTACAGTATCAATAAACACAGCACAGAGCCCCATAGTGGATCTAGATGGATCTAGTCTTTTTGGGCTTCGCCTGCATGGGGCGTTGATCATTGAAGAAGGGGATTACCACAACAATTCCAAAACAGTGAGCGGCCGATCAAAAAGGCAGAAGTTGGCCGTGGATCTAGAAAATGCTTCGGCGCAAATCAACAAAATATGTGCAAGACTGTAGTAGAGAGACTTTCGTCCTGCAGTTTTTGTTGCAGCTTGATATGAATAATTTAACTTTGCCCAACGGATCTGTCATGAACTGAGCCACAAAAACCGAAGTCTTCCGAGATGTCAAGCAGATGGTCTGCACAAGCAGCATGCCGTAAGTGACCAGAAGTGACCGTTTCAGAGTGACCAACGGTTCGCACAAAAGCGATTTAAAGTTAGGGGCTAATAGTAGGCTAATAGTGGCTAATATATATATATATAGTTATATATATAATGAATCAGATTGAGGGGCTTTTCAAACAGCATCTTCTACAGTATGGTTTGATCATGTTTGATCTACAGTATCTTTCAATAGCCTGACCACGAGCCTCTGCTCGCAGAGGTTTGGGCTATGGGTCAAAACTCTGATAAGTAAACTCCCAAAGAAATGGTAAATGGATGTGCATCCCACCAAATACAGTATGATATAATAGGTTTTGGATGGTTTTGGTAGATCCTGAAAAATGCCACTCCAAACGCACAGCTGTTCTCATAGCAGGGTAGTCACAGGTGCTTTGTGATTTCCCACCTTGGCATAGGTCATCAAATCTTCAAAAAGGTCCACTAGCACCTGCGGTGAGTCTTGTTCAGCCACGTCAGGAAGCTCTCAGATGATTGATATGATGACGTCAAGTGGTAGAGCAGCTGAAAAAGAATGCCCAATTTTTAATGTCTGTTTCCAACCAAAAAAGATGGTCATTGCGGATCATCATCAGTTGTTGACCACGGAACCAGGAGACGATCCAGGTTGGACGAGAACCCGTCTGAGCGCGATGACTGCATTTCTTAAAGCTGAAGTCTCTTCTTGTTGTTATTCAAGTTCAACCACTTAGAAAACCAATGATTAGGCAAGCCATCATCTGAAAGGATGGCCGACAGAGTCGAAATGGGTAGCAGTCAAAAGTGGGGTAAGAGTACCAACTGGCCTCACCAACTTTGGTCATGTTTAAGATCAGAAACCATCCCATTTCACCCATACCCACATCCTGAAGATGTCAACAGCAGTCACCCAATGCATCAATCTTTCGGGGATTGCCAGCCCGCTAAGACCGAACTGACCGTGTGCTAAAGTCAGTCACCGCCCTTGGAATCAGCCCTAGAGGCGTACCCCGGAAATCCGCAGAAACAAAGCATCAAAAAGAGAAAACATAGCACAATTGGGGGTGGTTCTCACAATGACAGGACCAGGCCTCCTGTTGAAACTCCCTTTGCAACGGATCAGCTGCCACCGTTTGCTGAAGAAGCGCACGGGCACCTAGCAGCGGACGTGTAGAACACTTGAAAACCAAATGCGCCAGGTGCACTTGATGGTTCCAAATGTTACCAAGATATCCAGAATATTCCAGGATCATATTGTCTTCTCCATTGACGAGAAGGCTGGGTTTACTCTATCAAACTTTCTAAATTTGGTTCTTTAGATTGTTCAGTATGTTTAATGTGTATATATATATAATGATATATATATATATGTACTATGCACCGCACAGCACTTAGCTGTTTGGTAGAGGCTTATGGTTAGGAAAAACGCACTCGAAAGTCTGAGAACTCAGAAAACCGAACAACAGTGGAAGGATGGGAATCTTCAACCGAAAATCATCAGTGCCGTGATCCAGCCCTGGATCAGGCCTTCTGCGTCCTCTGCCTGTGCGGGGGTGCGGTTGATTTCGAATTGGATAGAGTATGATAGAGTACAGTAGTGCATCTCATCTCGAAACTGTTCAACTGGTTATCCGCTTAGAATGGATCATTCTACAATCCGCTTAGCACTGACAAGCATGGTAGGTCTGCGGATCACTGATCGGGCGGATCATATGGAACATTATCCATTTTTCCTGGGAGGAATCTCTGGGTGTTTTGTGGCAAGGGATCGAACAAATCCCACCATGTCACCATGAATCCTCAAACAAACGTTGAAACAAACGTTGAAACATTTGAACGTAGACTGAGATAATTAACATTATACCATATACAATGGAAACTCGAGATTTCGCACAATTTTCCAGGAGAGGTTCCAAAGTGGGCTTCCCATTCAAACTAAGCCAACCTCACGAAGAGTCCTTCACACTGCTCACACGACAGCTGTAGCAGGTGCTCACTTGTGACGGCTCTCCATGGCTCTCCATTGACGGATCGAATCTTGGATCCCTTCACCTCTGCACACGCTGGGCAGTCTGTTCCCTGCCTTGCCATGTGGCAAAAATGTTGACATCGAGATTTTTCCTCGAAAGGACTCAGGGACGAATCTATCCATCCTGATCATGCCTAAGGGTCTTCCAGCACAGGAGAAATCCACACATTCTTCGGGTGGTCTACCCGTTGTGTCAAGTTGAAAATCTAGACTTCACCCTGCAGTAACTGCCACCAAAATCATTGTCATCATAACTTGGCAAACTAATGAACCCTGGTTCCAGCCGCGAAGTTGCCACCATACATTTTCTGGTTGATAATTTCAACCTCTTCCAAATCTATGAAAATCAATGATATAGGATCCTTCCAGGTAGGATCACGTGAACATTAAAAAATATGGCACCGACGTGCACCCTCATGCACGACCAGCTGCTTGATGCCCCCAGGGTGCTTTTGGCGTTTTGAAGCCGCGTTTGGCACATCTTCTTGTCAAAAGAAATAAAGCCCATATGTGTTGGGTAAACCAAAAAAAGAACTGTTCCTACAACCAATAACAACGCCACCAACCAGTTTCTATTCGTCCCTGGATGTCCCTGTCTTGCCCAGCTTTTCGATGGCTACAGCTTCAGTGCAAGTCGGCTCCCGAGCTTTTGCCACCTCTCATGACGAGCTCGACCGGGGGTGGAAACACCCAGCCGGAGAGTTTGGTATCTTCTTTGTATATGTTTGTATAGGATGTATAATGATATATATAATTATATATATATATAGAATCACAGAGGTATCCATGTTTGGGAGCTGGGAAGAGTCTGACCCACCGAAAAAGACAATCTTAAGATATGTTCCACTTGATTAGTGATGGGATCAGAAGGAAACACCGCGATGAGACAGCAACTACCCCTTAGGGGTGCTTGGTGCTTTCAACCACAGCCTATATATAATTCAACTGGTACCCTTCAGGAAACCATGTGGAACCACCAACTGGTATCTCTTGCAGTGGCAGATTGATGAGGGCTTAACATGTGATTCCATCTCTTCACAAACGTTCTTTAGCATCTTTCAGCAAGTGCCTTTCAAACGTCGACCCTTTTCGGAGCCTGCGCTGTTTTTAAAAGATCGGCACCAAGGTTAGAAGATTTGCCACTGGTGTTCGCACATCCAATCAACAACGCTTGATGTATAGACTGTTAAGTAGTCGAAAGTCGAAAGCAACATATTTTTTCTCTAGAAAAGCAGGTAGAAAAAATATGAAGGTTTTTTGAATATGCCCACAAAGCTGTGCCACACATCCACTGACCATTCCATTTCCCGTGAAAGCAAATTGACCAGCATGATCCAGCATGATCCAGCATGAACATTAACATCATCATCATCATCATCATCATGATCATGAATCTGGGTAAATTATAATAATTAACTAATCTGAAATAAGGTTATTTTGGGATGATTTCCCTTACTAACCTTTAATCCAGTGAGGTCGCAGTGAGGTCGTTATAATTTACCCAGATGAATATAATGATAAATATATCAAATTATATCTGAGATCTGCATTGTGTACTATGGGTATCTGGGCCATCTGCCCTGCCTGAAACAGCTGAAGTGCACAGATGCCAAGAACCATTGAACTGCTGGCGAAACATCCTGCCTGGCCAGCCGGGCGGAAGATCCATGGATCTTTTTTGGGTGCAGTAGAGGTGAAAAATAGTTACAACATGTTACAACCATGGCTATAAACCCCTAGAAGTTTGGATATGTATATATATATATAATTACATACATATATAACCTTCTATAACTATGGCATACTATGGCTATATATCCTTGTAACTGAAACTGCACTTCCAAGTAGTGATTTCAGCAGCCATGGCCATCATTTTCCCAAAATTCTTCCGCTGGGATGTCGCACGGCCACAGCCAAGCGTCCACGTCGCCAACGTCTGAAACCCAGGTATGCCTCGCCACTTCCGAGAGGGGCGAAGTCCTGTTGGATCTGTAAAAAAAAACATATCAATGTACTCCCAACCCCTCAATCTATATACATATTATTTATATTATTATTATATATATACCTTGATCTCACATGTCCTACCGTTTTACATCCAGCCCGTTTTTTGGGGTAAAATACGGTCATTTTACCAAAGTACGCCCCTTTTACCAAAGCACGCCCCTTCTGGATTTTGGAAATTTGATGAATCTTGTTGATGTAGCATTTCACTCACAAAAAGGAAAGAATAACACATTTGAGGCAACAAAGTCAGTTATAAACAAAACATGTTTAACCTCTTGTGCCATGTGACACTCATTGATCCCTTGTCCTCTTCCCAAACACGTGTGCTGCCTGCTTCTTTCCTTTTCTCACTCTTTTCCCCGGCTGCTCCCAACATGTTTAATTGAGTGAAACGTGTTCTTGCTCCCTTCTCTTGTTTCCAAAAACTCAGTTTGGGAGGATCAACCCTCGTCGATCACCATCTGAGACTTCTAAAGCTTCTTGTGCACAAATCAAAGCTCGCTCCATGACCCTAGTGTGTATCAAACGAACATCAACACGCCTGCTCAAACGGCTCGGGCGGCCGATAAAATCTTCCTGGCACTGTACACTTTCACTAAGTGGGTTCACAGCAAACCTTCCCCTTCTTGATTCTTGGAGCAATCTCCAAGCGGAGTGGTGGAGAAAGTGCAGTTTGGGCATTAAGGCATATCGCTGGTAACCTTCTCTCAAACAAATATCAGCACAGGTTGTGAAACCCTGCAAAAACGCAAACATCCACATGCTGAGTTTTTTGGCTTGGTCACTTCTGATCCAGTATCCCTGGCCGTACATGAAGCTCACAGCAGTGTTGATGGCGAAGACCGACTTTGCCTTGCCAAGCTGGAAATAGGCTTGAAAAATATGAAACATATATAATGTTTTGTTAACTAATAGCATAGGCAGGAACAGAAAGGTAAAAAACACAGAAAATCCATAAAACAACTACAGGTCACTGCTGTTGTCAACACCAGGTCATCCGTTTTGCCAACGATAAACCTCTTGGAGAAATCCTCAAAGTACTGAAGGAATTGTGTAGCTACCAATCCTTTTGACCATTTTCCAACAGGACACGCCCTGCTTTGCGGGAAGCAAAGGGATTCCCTTGAAATTTCGGATAAGTATGGCTGCATTCCTTTGTCTCTGCAAAACCTTTTGAAATCGTTCGTCATCCACTGAAGCTTTGAATCTACGGAATCCATAGACCATGTGTCAAGTCTTTCCACTGCACAAATGACTGAAGATGCAAAGAAATGTTTCGCCAGACCTAAGTGCAGATTGTGCCACACATCAGTGACAAAGAACGATGCCTTCTTCTCAGGGCAGAGCGGTAGCCCCCTCAAAATTGCAGGAACTGTGTCCCACGGATCCTCCACCTCCACTGTCTCCTCCCACTTGGGTTGAACACTTGTATCCTCATACGGAAAAAAAGGGTCACCAGGTCCACTTGACTCCTTCCCCGCAAGGCACATGTGGCAAATGCCACGGCAGGCTTTCTTTGAAGATCCAGCTTTTGGAACATGAGAATGGGTGCGTTTGAAACCTCCCAATTTGGAAAGGGCTGGTAAATCTCCCTTTGTAGCCACATGGACCAACCAAACACGACGATCCCCACGGCTGTTTGTCATGCCTTGGTCTGCTAGCATAGCCATGTCCTCTGCATAGAGCTCCAAAAGTGTGGTCATGCTGCCAGGATACTCTACAGTCACTGCGCGTAACATGGTACAGAAGATAAATTGGTTGGACCAGGTGTTCCCAAGAAAGTTCAGACCCATACCTCGTCTTTTGATTGGTGCCAAATGCTTCCCTTTGTCAACGTACTCTTTGGTACCACGGCCTAGGCACCCATGAGTTGACAACACCCAAAGTGGTTGGTGTTTGTATGAGCGGCCCTCATCTGTGTGCGAAAACACTGGCACAGCACATGATAGATCTACATTCTCCCGGTTGAAGATCTCATGCGTGGGATGTAGTTCTCGGAAACGAGACCAAAATTCTGTCAGGGTTTCGTTCATTTGGTCCCATGTTGCTACTCCACACAACTGTCTTGGCAACCTCTTGCTGTCCAACAACAGGCGCACCCAAGAGCTCATCTTGATGTAGGGAAACTCTTTCAACTTTTGTGGCCCTAAGTTGACCCTCTCGACATAGACAGCCGCTGAGAAACCATACTTTTTGAATACCCGATGGCATCCTCTTTCAGCATGAGCTAGGGAGATCCCTGCAAAGTCTCTTATAGCCCTGCATGCTAATGGGGTCTCTGCAGCCTGCGCCTGTGCAAGCTCCACCACATGCTGGCATGCGGCCTCGGCGGATCACACGTTGCTTTTTGTAGGATATATATGTGAACCCACACATGAAAAACATGAACTTGACATTGCAGGCAGCACACCCCTTCTTGCACATATGTCATGCACTTTTACTTTTACATGCTGTTTCTTTCAAAAAATAAACCTAAAAACAATCAAAGCTCCTGATATGAAGTTGATGCCCTTTTCACCTCACCTTTTGAGCAGCATAGAGCCACGAAGTTGCAAAGTGCAAAGCTCAAACATTGAATTGTCACATGTTGGAAAACTACCCAACACGTCTTGGTTGGTCAGCACGTGCAGCTACCATGTACAAATAGTAAGGGGGCGGTGATGGGTTCAACCGGTTAGGGATCCCTCACCACCAGTTTCCGGCTTGTTTCTGCAGCCTACATGCTGACAGAATTCAGCGATCACCGCAGCTTCAAGCATGTGAATTGTGTCAATGCTTTTAGAAATAGCAATGACCCACATGCATGTGAAATTTTTTTCCATGTAGGTACTGAACCTAAGTGGTGGGTTGGTCGTGACTCCAATTTTGAAGCAACACAACCGAACCCCAATATGTTCCCTTAAGGCCGTAACCTTTCTCTTGCAGTGGGCCAAGAGTTTGCCACAAATCATGGTTTCAGGTTTTTGGCAGTGGTAGATTAAATTATGTGATCGGAGGGCTGCCCAATCAAACGATTCAGATTGAAATAGCTCACCGGCTTCAGCCATAGTTTTGGCACTGCTTCCACTGACGCTGTCCTGAGATGAGGCATGTGTTATTTGAAGATAAGGATACACCTGGAAAATATCATCGTTATTATGGTGCTCCCTGAAATGCATAACACTTGAGGAAACCAAACCAACGCTAACGCTTTGAGCCATGGTTCGTCGAACTTGATCTCACTATGATGAGGACTGCCGGCAGGTCTATCAAAGTAGTCCATGAAAACTTGCTCAGGTGGGTCACCAGTGACAATTCTGGAACATGAATGATGCAAAGAATCTTCCAACCTCAGATCCACATAATGTGATTTTTGAAAGCTTCACTGTTTTTATCATTTGATGAGATACTGAAATTTGAAGCAATATTGGTATCGAGATACTTAGGAAGCTTCGGTTGGGGTGTCTCCTCTTGGAGCGTGGCCCCCGCCATCCGCTTCTTCCCGGTGTAGGGGCAATCATAGGACAGCAGCAACTCAAGTAGATCATCGCTCTCACTCTCCATGGCCGGGGCACTGGGAAAAGGTTTCCAAAACACTAAAATCATTTATGATTGGTTCGCTTTGGTTTCAACTTTAAACTGTGTCCAAATGAACATGTCTACATGCAAGTGCGCTGAACAAAAAACACCTTTTCATTTCCATAATATGATGTGTATAAAGACCCCCTGATAGTTGTCACTCCCCTTGAACCTGAGCATATCAACTGTAGGCAGGGTGAGCTAGGGAAAGCTGGGCTGATTTGAAATCTGAATGTATATATTATATAAAGGTTCCCAAAGGTCTATCACCACCAGGGCCCCAACGCCATTGGCGATCAGTTTGGCATAGTGCCGTAGAATGCGAGCTGATTCATGGGGTAGAGCTCTTTCACCTGGCTCGGCAAGAGTTTGTTGTGAATCAGAGTGGGGGGTGCCCCCAGGGAGGTGAAATGGTAGAGGCAGTGGTGTGGTGTCTCCAACCTTCACAAGTAGAATATAGTATGCCGATATGTAACTCGATATCTATATTGACTTTTTACATATGCATGTGAGGGGAATGTTGTCTTTGCACACGGCTATGCACATGGTGCTGCAAGCGCATTGCTAATTTTTGCGCACATGTGAATGCTTCAGCGTCCACGCCCCCAAGCGTGATCCAACGCCGCACAAGACCTTGAGCTACCTTCAAAAAGTAGTCTTCCTACAAGCCATTCTCTAAGAAGTGCTACTTCAAGCACTCCAAAATGGTACGAACCCCAAAACTACCAGTAGCATTTCAGCTCTACTCTTTCGAAGTGAGCGATTTGAGGACATTCCTCATGAGCAGCAGTACTTGGAACAACATTTGAAGCTAGCCTTTTTTTAAACAAACCTTTTGGTTTCAATCTGCAGCCATGTGCATGTGTAGATGCAAATAAGTTTCCTTCCAGTCTGCTCAGCCGTCTTGACTTTGCTGCACCTAAGATGCGAGGCGTAGCAGGAGATACCAGGAAGTTATTGTATGGCTACTGTAAATTACTGAAACTGATTTTTCAATTTAACTGACAACCAAGTTCGGGTCTTCAACAACATTGCCAAGTAACGCCAGAGTAGATTGCTTGTACTGCTTTTCGACTTTTGCAACCAGCCTTATTTCCCATATGTTCTTAAAAATGTTGAAAGCAATTTGACAAAAGAACTTGAACCACCTGAAGACCCTGTCTTTGAGTATCACACAACTTCTTTGTTTGTTCCTGGATTGTTTCATCAAGGAGATCACTTGTCTCCACCTTTGTAGCCTCTATGTCTTCAAACCGCGTCTCCAGGATTTCCACCGCTTTCTCCAAGTTGGAGATGGCCCTGAGTTTGCTTCCGAGCTTGAGGCAGAAGGGTCAGTGGGAAGAGCTGGAAGGTTCTATGCATAAAATGTTGGAATTGAGACCCAGGCTTTTCGCAACGTTTGTATTCTGAGCTTTTTTCATCAAGTTCTTTGGCAGCCAACTCTGTCTCCAACTTGGTGATCAAATCGCTTACTTTGGAAGATCTTGACAGAAGTGAGTCACCAAACTTCTTCAAGTTGTTGAACTCCTAGAATAAAGAAATGGTGCAATGGATGGAGATGACGGGAACACACATATCCACACCTGACACAAAAGAGGCAACAACTACACCAAACGTCTCCTTGGGGCCCCCATTTGCCAAGTCAGCACCCTTCTTACCTTTGCCTGACTCTGAGTCTGACTCAGAATCTTCAGACGGCACGTCCGGCAGGTGCGCAACTGGCGCTCTCTGCCGGAGGCGAGGAATTGAAACTGCGCCACCTTCCTGAAGCGGGTGAGGGCTGGCTCATGTGGAAGTCAAACAAAAAAAAGTGAACTGAGAGAGGAAACAATTCCAACTAATCTGATTCTGATGATGGTCATAGACACTACTGCAGGAATTGTTTTGGATGTTTGGAAGACTTGCTACTGGTAGAACCCTGCCTCAACCTCTTCACAGATCTCTCTCTCGATGTCCTCGCCCGCCGACTCATCATCCTCCTCGTACTCAACATAGTATTTGTTGATCTTCTTGTTGTACTTGTCCTTCCTGAGCCCAGATGAGAATAGGCTTGTTTTTAGCACATATGTATACATGCATGCATATATGTGTGTTTGTCCAAAATAATATTGTTTTCATATATCAGATATCACTCTTAAAGGGTCCCATGGTACATATAGTTGAACCTATAAGTATAAGTGGTAGAGACGGCGGCAGGAAAAAAGCATCCGAGGATCCTCACCAGCTTTTCGTTGCCCTTTTTCTCGCAGAACTTGACGACGCCTGCAATGTAGTTCCTGGGCTGGGCAAGATGGGCATTGGAGTAAGAGTCATACAGTCATTGATTGTGTTAAGAGTTTCCAGGATCACAATTGCTGGTAAAGGTTTGGATTTGAATTGCCTAGTGTCTTACTCCAGTTCAGGTTGCGCTCCATGCTCTCTTTTGTGTACCAACCTCGTTTCTTTCTAGCACTCTTTTTGTGTATGATCTCATGGCTTCTGGTCACCTTCTTCACAAAGATGTCCTCACACACAACACTGGAATGATTGAATGGTTGATGGCAAGATTTGACATCTAAGATATAACATGTCATGGCACCCCTTGACATTGTATGTAGAATACTCTACAATATGTTATTCAGTGTTAGTAGTTAGTAGTGATTGCTTCAACATGTTCAGTCCTTGTCCCAGTTGGCATTCTCAAGTTCCTCTAAGAGTTGGTCCCGGGTGTGTCCAGCTTTCAACCACATTTGGTGAATGGACTCTGGAACTTGGATTTTCCCTGAGGGCTTTTTCTCGCACAATCGTCTTAGACGATTTTTTTTGGCAGCAAGGGACAACCCAGCATCCTCCCCTGACTCCGAACCAGAGCCTTGGCCTTCGGACATCTCAGGCTCTAAGTCAGAGCCTTTTTCACGAGCTGGCATCGAACTCTGCGAGGCGGCAGTGGTCGTTGGGGATGGACGGGGATGCTTTGGGGTTGGGGTCTTTGTTGCTGTCCGGGTCTTTGTAGTGGCCTTCTCAGCTTCCAAACGCTTTCCCATTTCCTCCAGTTGAGCTTGCATCCGTTCATTGGCCTACCGGGGGGATCAATGTCAATGGAATGGATTGGCAATTGAATGTAGCAACAGCTGTCAGCCCATGGTTTCCAACCAAACACATTTGATTTATATGCAATGCAGTTTCACATTAACAAAGGAAATCAACATAGTAAACTGATGTGCCTTCTTCAAGCTTTCAATCTGGGCATCAGGATTGGGATCTTTTGCTTTTCCACGCTGTCGTTTCAACTCAACTGGCGCAACATTGTGTTCAGGTGTAGCTTCCGGTGGGGGTCCTTTGGGACATCGTTTGTTCTCTTTCATAGGTGTTTCCTTCTCATTAGTAGGCCCCACACTGGGACCCGCAGGGCTGGTTTGATTCCCTTTGGGTGTGGCTGTCGGTTTGGCTTTGGCAGCAGTGGCAGTACGGGACTTTCCTGGTGGTTTGGAACCCGAACTTCTCAAAGCTTCTTTGACTTCATCAGGAGAAGCCTCAACCATAAAAACACAAACACAGTATTCAAACACTATCAAACAATATCACATCAGGTGTCTTTCCTCATGTTTGAAGTTGGTTGAAATTAATGTTGCAGTAACGAAGATATCGCTAGATTGATCCAAGGAACCGGTTGAGTATCAGCTTCAGCAATCTGTGCCTCAGTTCATGATGAAGGAAAGGCGATGGCAATACCCAACTTCAAACATTGTTTGTTTGCAACTCGTATTGCAATTGGCATTACTGTTGGTCCTATATTGATTCAAGTTACAGCCTTAGCAGCTTTCTTCAAGGACTTGAGCTGGCTTTCATACTCCTCAAACAGCAGTGGATAGGATAAGTGCATGAAACCATTATGAAACCCTTCCGATCATGTCAAAACATCAGAATATACATACTACCACTGAGTATCCTTTTTGTTTCAAAGAGCGCTGAAGAGGAGCAGTAAAATCTTATTGATAATCAAAAACCTCAAGAGAATCTCCTCTATCTTCTTCTGCAGTTCTTCTTCTGTTTCGCCTTCCTTCTTAACTGCAACCATACGTTCACTCGCCTTCTGAAGTTCACTACAACTATGGGTTTTGGATGGCAGTCTAGTGGGAGCCATCTCAATTACTCTCACCAAAAGCCGCCACACAGGCAAAACGCCTTGAGAGCCAAGAGGCCAGGTATCAGATGGTGACTGCAACGGCTGGAATCTGCTGAAAACCAGTGAATTTTGGATGATTTCAAAACCCTTCAAAATCTTATGAAAATACGTATTTAGTACGGGTTTTAGTACGGAAAAATACGCCCCTTTACGCCAAAATACGCCCCTAGTACGGGTGGTTTTCCCAGTACGTACTGAATACGTATTTTGTACTGATTTTGTACGTATTCCATACGTATTCCGGGGTACGGGTTAAATGATGCATTTTATGAGTGATGTTTGCTTATAAGACAATGATAAGGTCAAGAAATCCTTTCCAATTCATTTGTTGGCTATGGTACTCCCCGGAAACCTTCACAAACACAGCTTTCAGATCAAGGACACCATCCAAATTGCTATGTTGAATATGTTTGATGCGAGCATTCTCCAACAACAGTCACTTTTCCTTTCCCAGATTGCAAGCCACTCTCGGTCAAGCGTGGAAAAGTCCAAGTTGTACGAATTATTGTAAATTATAAATGTTTTTGGAAACATTTAATTAGCTGGATCCCTGGGGCCTAAGGCCTCTAGAGCTCCTGGGGAAAACACTCACGCCATGTACCAAGCTGCAGATGCTTGTTGCCACGCAGCCAAGCTAGTACGGACACCATGTTGGCATCTTCCCACAAGTCCCCCCATTCTAAGGAGATAAAAAAATCCTTTATTGGAACTGGGCTAACTTTGGGGTCCACTTCCCGGAAAACTCTCGTGCTGCAGAACTCACCATGTAATCTTTGGAGTTTTTGTCCAAAGCGTGGAGGATAGTTCCTGGGCGAAGCATACCGATTATTTAAACGATCCCTTTTGAACCATGGCAGCATTGTTGCTGTTGTTAAGTGTTGGATGCACATACAAGTATATATCATATACAGCTAAGGAATGGGCTCTGAGCTCTTCAATGATTTTGTTCCAACAAATCTCTTCTTGCCACGGGAGACATAGGTCTTCGCAGATTTCCCCAAAGTAGCTAGCTTGCGGACATACTTCTTGCAAAGGGTTCCAAGGTCCAGCTCCCCCACAACTGGTGAGTTTGCCCAAGCAATTTGCCGCTTGGGAAATTTGGAATAGTAGTGGGCCATATGCCAACAAGCATACCAAACCTGGAACAGGTTTTGCCAGAAATGTCAACATTGGTAGCATTATATTTTCTATGAATCCCTACAATGATCCAAAAATAAATAGGTTCCATTAACATTACAACAGCAAACAGTTTCATTAGTGTGTCATACTAATTATGTTGGAAGCAGGCCTCAAAACATAGCTCATAATGTGATGATGATTAACGATAACATAAGAACCACATGTGCGACCATTGGTTATACTGATAACCACATGTAAACCAGCATTTTTTCCTTAGTTTTTTTGATGGGCCATATAGCATGCAAATTGGTGATGTTCTATTTGTTTTCGAAAACAAAACTAACCATAACTAACCCATACCCCAATAATGTCACCTTCTCCAAATCGTGGAACAGCTGCCGCACCCTCGGATGCCAGTCCAACGTTGAAGACCGCGGCTGCTCTAAAAGAAAGCAGCCTCCCATTGCAACGATGGCATGGAGAAGGAGAGTTGACCTGGGAAAGGAGAGCTAGATGTTTGGCAAGTATTTAGGTTTGGTGTCAGATAACATATTTTTATTTGTAGTCAATGCACAAGCATCAAGAGGTGTACATCTTGTTGGCTCAATATCAATGGAAAGAATATAAGAAGCATTGTGCAGGTGTACAAATATTATTGACAGTAACTTTGAAATTAAGGACACAGTGTTGTTTTTTAAGCACTGGCTTGAACTCGTATGTACTGTTGGGAGTTACCGCAGCTCAGCTAGAACAGATTTGATAGTTCTAGCATGTTCTATCCCTCCTACAATATATAATATTCCATACTTCGTGTTTAGACCTGACAAAAACATCATTAGCTCCCTTTTAGAACACCAAACATGTTATGGTGTGTTTTTGTCTCAAAATAATCTATTATTTGCTAATGCATGAAATTCATTGAAATTCATTTTGTGATTTGAATTGTCTAGTCTCATGAATTTGGACGGACCCACTGGTTTGCCTACATTAACTTATGTAACCTATATATCTATCCCCAAAGTGGTTAAGAACCCCTGGGAGTGGACTTGTTAATATCCCTATAGATCAGCAATAAAACATTGAGAAGGATTCCCATGCATGCATATACACTTTCATTCTTGACAAGATACCTGCTAGCTAGCAAGTTGCCTCGGGCAACACTCGGGTATTCCTCGGCACCTAGTGGTGCATATGGATATCGCTGATTCGTACCTCGATTTATGGCCACAAATGAGCTGCATACCATAGCAACCACCGCCAGAAAGTCATCAAACTGGCCATTGAGAATGCTGACTAGGGCTAACCTTGGCTTCTTCTGGAAACCAACCCCAAAAGATTTTACACCACTTGAAATGGTTCATGTTTGGACAGTCAACCAGAGTATTTTCCAGTGGACAAATCACAGCGCTTCTAAACACTGCCACAAAGAAACAAAAACCCACAATCACTCAATAAATCCATGGGATTTTGGGGAGAGCTCTTGTACATGGGCTCCGTCAACAAGATATCGAGTTGAGCAGTGGGTTTTCCTGACGACCTCATCACTCTGCTTACCCATGCAGTCCCGCAGAAGAGCTCAATGAATGTAAAGGCCTGAGTTTTTTCCCCAAACATCAGAAGTAAGAGGTAAGCGGTGTAATGGACAAATAGTAAACATAACATCTTAAGTTCCAGAAGCAGACCCTACTATCTTCCAAGCCTCTCGGAATATCATCACATTGTCAGAGACTGCTAACAGGATGATGAGGCCCATCAAGATCTGCCAGAGGCCGAAACAACAATTTTGATATACTTCAGGGTTCCTGAAAGAAGATTTGTTTGGTAAAATATTTGATTCCTGTCAAGTCTGCCCAAAGTATGATGGTAGTTTCATAATAGTTCCCCAACCAACTTGTTTATACAAGTGCTGAAGCGTTTAGGTCACGCAGTGTTTGGAATATGTACATATTTCACAATTTTATACATTTTTTAAATATCCTATGAATTTGACCAAATCATGGCATGGCACGGCAGGACTTCAGAAAGTGATGGATGACTGTGATCAAAGCTGCCTCTTGGCAACAACAGGAATGTGCCTGTGAGTGTGCGTCCAGTGTAAAAATCGATTCATTTATATATGTTAGAAACATGTTTGGGATGGTAACCTTAAGTTGGATTCAATTGGCTTACGCCCGCCTTGGGGGCCCCATTGGCATGCAGCCTTTTCACAACGCGGTCCAGCATCCAAGCTTTCCCCGGGGGAATGGCCATGGCTGAACTACCAAATTAGTCAGTTGAAATTGCAGACCTCAGCCAAAAAACTCAGCTACAGGTGTTGCAGGTTCAGGCTTGAAAACGTTGTAACGCTCTTGTTATGAACGTCCACAATTTGTTGTGGATTATCCCGACGAAAAACCAAACTCAAGATTTTGTCAACTTTATCTCATTGATTTTGTTTTACACCTCTACATGCAGACCCCCAAGTTGTGAATTCAGAAGAAAGACTGTGGAAAGCATTTTAGGAGGAGTAGGACAAGTAGAGACAGAACAGAGAAAATATGTTATCATGGAAACAGTGGGTGAAGTTCCACCGGGTAGCAAAACATGCCAGACAAACCCAGAACTTGTTCTGGAGCAAGACGTAACCTCCAAGCATCTCCTCTCGACCTGAGGGGACAGCTAGAGAGAATCGATCGGGCTGTGGATATGGAAGGGTTACCAGGATAGCAGGGAATTCAAACCAAATCATATTATATAGCCCCTTTGATAAGTAGTCACGTTTTCACATGTTTCTCATACCAAGTATGACCACACAGTTTGACTGGTTGAGTTTGGGCAGCTGTCCTTTCTTTCGCTTTTGCACGAGATGTGTCTACGAGAATGGCAGGGTCTAACCCAATCGCACAGCATGAAAGCTGGTATTCCACACGCCCCAATCCGCAATACAGACAAAGATGCTTAGGTCTACATCCTATTCACTACAATTTGGTAATTAATGTTCTTGTGTTACAGGTAAGTGTTCAATAGGGGCTGTGGAAACCCTTCATCCCAACTTCATGGCCGGTTAGGCTTCCCGCCAGTAGACCTAATGGTTGTGTTCTGATTTCGCCCCAAGATTCCAAGATATGTCATGGATCGGCTACCCCAGATCCAACCACACCTACGCACACACCAGATAATATGAAACAACAAAATCGTTATGAAACAACAGCGTTAAACAAACAGCGTTAAACGAACGAACGTGAACATACTACCACCAGCAAAGGCATGCACGTGGGGAAGAGTTGGCACATGATTTGACGAAATTACAAAAAGGCTCAGCTTCGCTGAGGGGATGAAAGCTTTTCGATATACTTTGCTGCAGCGAGCTTGGCATTCGCATGAAAATCAAAGCAACTGAGATTCACCTGTTCAGCCCACTCAGTCTGACAGAAAGTCCAGAAAGAGTACTGCAGGGAAACATGTTCAATCAAACTTTGGGGAATGAAGGGTCAATTGGGAGGATCATATTTTGTTTTCAAAATATAATGCCAAAAACAATCACAGTGTCTTGAAACTTTCAAACACCAAACAGAATTCAACATAAAAAATTGACAGAAAACAAGAAGCTGCTGATTATCCCAGAACAGCACCCCAAACCAAACATAAAGTTGTTTGAATGATGCAATGCAGCATAAAGCTTGAATAGGCTTAATACGTGTTTCCCAACAGGTTTATGTCATGTGTGGGTGTCCTCGTGGGTCGAAACGTTCTTGTCGATGTGGGGGCGGACGCTTTCAAAGGCACTGCGGATCCCATCCCACCTTCTTTGGGCAATGTCACAACGGGTAGGTCTGTTACGTCGACCAAAACTCTTCTCAGCCACCTCATCCCCCTTCGGCTTTTCCACCTTGGCCTTCTTCTCCCCACCTTCCTTGGGTTGCTTTGCTTGGGGTTTCTTGGCGGGCTTGGCAGGCATGTCTTTCTTGGGTTTGCTGGTGCCAGGCTTGCTATCTTCAATTTCGGCAGGAATGTCAGGCTGGGTAGGTGGGATTTCATCGTCCATGGCTCCGGGGGGTGTGTGGGGTGCTGAAATCTCCATATCATCTGCTGCTGGGGCTGGTGTTGCCTTTGTAGCTGCAGCTCCCTTTCTCTTGTTTTTTCTCTTTGGCGAAGCCTTGACCTTGACCTGACCTGCTTTCTTTTCATCCTTGCTATCTCCTTTTCCCTTACCTTTTCCTTTGCCTCGGGTCTTTCCTTTGCCCCTGCCCTTTCCTCTTCCCCTTCCTCTGCCCTTTCCCTTAGGTTTCTCCTCCCCACCATCCTCCTCTTCCTCCAAAGCCAGCTTGGCAGCAAGCTGCTGGCGACGAAGTACCTGAGCAGAATAGCCAAGTCAAACTAAATGGTTTTATTTGTGTGTTTTCAACTGCTTGGTTGTGCAATGTTATTTTTACAAAGCACCTTTAAAACAACAAACATATCATACAGGGTAAGGTGCTCCGTTTTTTTCCGGTGTCATCTCTAACTCTGGGATCTCTCGGTTGAAGCGCTCCATCAAATCTTCAGCGGGCAACTCTGTGGGAATGGTGTCCATCTCATCATGTCCATATGGAAGGGAATCATCAATCCAAATGGGTTCGGAGAACACTTGGGACTTCCCCTTGCTGAGGTTGACCTTGTCCGCAATCCTTGCTGGAAAACTTGCATTCAAAAACATATATATAACAAAAACATGTTATGTCATTCAATATAAAATGAAAACATTTCAGGGTGTGGGGCAGACCTCAAACAACAGCGTGTTACAAAGTGTTGACAGGGTACAATTGCATAAATGTGTCCTAGTGTCAAAGCTGCTTTTTGCCGGCGAAGCTTTTCAATCTCAGCCTTGAGATCCTTCATTTGGCTCTCCGTCTCCATGTCCATCAAGGCTCCTGGTTCAGGTTCACTTGCACCTGTAGGATCATAGGGAAGTGCCTTATCGGCTGGGGTGTACTTCTCATACTCACCAGGGGAGTCGACAGTGTCCATCTCTTCTTCCACATTCGATGCTAGTTGGGAATCAGGTACTTGGGAATCAGGTACTCGGGAATCAGGTACATGGGAATCTTCAATAGCTTCATCCGATGCATTGGAATCACGAATGGGATTGGGCTCATCAGGTATGTCATCAACAACTTCCTCCATGTTTGGGCCCACATGAAACTCATCGGGGGCTTGAGTGTCTTGCTCCACCAAATTCATGTCACCGCCATCATCATTACCATCCTCGCGACCACCCACAGAGCCATCATCATCATCATTATCATCATCATCAGACACGGCCACGGAGATGTCCCCCACGTCGTCGAAATTCATGTTGTCCTAGAGTAGCAGGCCAATGTGGTGTAAACAGGTGAATCTTGGAACAGGTTGGAATATAAAATCATGGTATATATAGTCTTTGAAACAAGACAAAAAGAACCAGCGGTTTGAAATCAAAACAAAATCAACAGTGGGATGCAAAAGAACAACAGTTGAACATATGCTGGTCCTCTGGCTCTGGTTCGTTGAACCGGTCGGGAAACACTGAATTCATCAAAGACCTGAAGCCTGCATCCCTGGGAAGTTGGGCACGTTGAATCTTACGCTTGAGCAAAACGCAGAACTTCTTCAGCACCCATGCATCCTTTTTGATCTGCTGCTTGTTCTGGGTCTTGCCCAAAAGGTCATGAAGAATCTGAATCCTTAGGGTGTGATAGTGGTGGTTACTGTAGAACAATATATTTGGGATTTGTTGGGCCCATATCACCAAATTATTCCAAGTTCGGGTTAAACATACTATTCAAGACAAAACATTTTAAATTATTATTCAACCTAGTTTCTCTGTGATCAAGTCTGGAATGGTAACCATTACCATCTTTCCCCTAGAACCCCTCAAGCGCTGAGCAAGCGGTTGGAGGGTATCCCGATTCACCCCTGCCATTTTGACGGTGAGGTCACAAAGCTGGCCGGGAACTTCGGAGCGCAAGAGGCTGCCAGAGTCTAAGAGCAACCGGCGGGCAGCTGGACATAATTCCCACTCCGAGGCAACACCAGTGATCACAGCTTTTGCAGCCATGAATGGGTTTGGATATTGATGACACAAAGGTGAAATAGATTGATCCCTCACCAGGCAGCACTGTAGCATAAAATGGCTGTGGCACATATATTTGGTTCTCCTTCAACATGATCATACATGTCCATGTGGACAATTTGTTGATGTTGGAAAACGCTGTATGTTCTTTGAACATCAGGCCCACTCTAGTGGAAATTTGGTCGGTTGTAAAATGTAATTTGTTTCCTATGTACAGCTCACCCAATTTACATCCAATTAATTCATGTCAGGATAACATCAGGGTGTGTGATGATGTTGACTTTGCTATACATTTAACAGGCATATTTATATAGACGGAACACAATAAGATTTAAGGGGGGTTGTCACGCTTTGATTTTGTGCTAATGAAACCAAAATAGTGATTAGTTGGGTTCCATTGCAATTCTTCCACCACCACCTTTGAAGGATCTGTTGGTGACCCCTCGCTTGCCCGGTCTGAGGCCCCAAGCATTGATACTCTTCAGCGCCCAGTGCAGACACAGCGAACATCAGCGATGAAAAGGTAAAGCTTTCGCTGAGATGGAAGGGCAGGTGTGAAACAACATTGGTTTAACTTATAGAATTCCCTTCAAGTGGATTATTCTCCAAGTTGAAAGATTGTGGAAGGCAGGTGTGCCCCTACAAGGTCCATCTTAAGACTGTTGAATATTGCTGCTATCTGCAATATTGATGAATCTTGGTCATAATTCCTACCATTCAGCCGCAATTGATCCAAAATACGGCCCTTTTGCAAAATACGGTCCTCAGCGGCAAAAGACAGGTTCTTGATACAAGAAACAGGATATTTTTGAAAGACCTCCAAACCGCAGGTCACAGGAGTTGCAGGTATATATATATATGCATTAATATATCATTATATGTAATTTGTTTGGTACCTACTAGACATCCATTCGTACTAGAAAAACGTACCCCCC
>Ga0126342_10001356_pt1 | contig 34002 bp, 23 predicted proteins | sample Cyp1metagenome_FD_92528 | JGI IMG/M metagenome (GOLD analysis project Ga0126342, IMG submission 92528) | Coral microbial communities from Lord Howe Island, Old Settlement Bay, Australia - Cyphastrea 1 metagenome | ecosystem: Host-associated > Invertebrates > Cnidaria > Coral ...
GAAGACAAGGCTTTGGGCCAGCTTCGCTTTGTGCACTCTGGCGTGCGCAAGGTCTGCATGATCAAGATCACGGATTTCATGCAGCTGATGGCCCAGCCGCCGTCCAACATGGGTGAGCTGATCCAAGCATGGAAGTTTCTCCGCTTTGAGGATCTTGAAAAGAAGGAAAACGCTGACAAGGCTGACAAAATCATTCCTGCAGTCCAGACTCCAGGCAGTTTGCTCTATGTCCCGCCGGCTTGGCTGGTGGCAGAGAAGGTAGAGAATGGCAGCAGCCTTGTTGGCCTTCGCCGCTCTTTGATGGTGAAATCAGGCACAGAAGAAATCGAGCAGATGATCAAACTTTTGGACAACAAGCACCCGCTCCAGGACATTGCGAGAGCCCAGCTCGCATTTTGGAATCAGCAGCAGAAGAAGAGTGCCTAGAGAGTGCAGAATCAGAATGCCGAATGCAGAGAGTCGTGACGTCGTCGTCGTGACTCAGTGAGAGACTCTGAGTCTGAGTCTCTGAGACTCGACTGAGTCAGAGTCTGGGCTTTTTCAAGTGTTAGTTTGGTGGGGTGGCTCCAATTCCAGCCCAGCCAGGCCAGTCGGCCAGCCAGGCTGCCAGGCTGTCCTGCGCTGCGTTTGACCTTTGACCTTTGACCCTTAGCGTGTCTGTCTGCCTGCTGGGGCGGTTCTAAAGCTGATGAACCTTTTGTTTTGCAGCAGCTTGGCACGGAGGTTTCTCTTTACTTCTAGGCTTTCAGGTCTCGTCTTGAGCTTGAACATGCCACAAGTGGCGTGAAAGGGTTGAAAACCGACGCAGACGGTGGAAAGCAAGAAAAACAAGAGCGGCATGCTTTTGAGTGCTTTAGCTGAGGTAGAGTCAGTAGAAGCTAAAGGTATGCATTTGCAACTTGCAACTCCAATATTCTCGATCATTTCAAATCTCAGCTCAGCTGTTCTTCTTCTTGATTCTTGATAGTTGTTCTTGACTCTTGACAGTCGACGGTCTTGACTCGACATGTGACACGCGGCGCATCATGGTAATCATGGTCCATCCATCCATCCCCTAACTACCTGTACCTTTATTTGCCTTGCGCTTGAGTTTGAGAACTTGGGTTCAGCCTGGCTCCACCCTGACTCCAGGACGCTAAGACAGCAGCTGTGAAGATGAATTCTGTGAGCGGCAGCAAGTCCACCAAGTGATGTGGAGTGGAGACGTTGAGACTCATGCCTGGGGGTATGACGTACCATAGTACCATATTAGCTTACACTTGTAAAGAGCCAGCGAACTGATGCAGGGCGGCAAACACAACGTCGCAACGTCGCAACGTGGGGGGAAAACTACCGATTTTCGAAGCTCGATTTTTGGCAGCTTTGGATTTTTGGATCAGCTGAACACAGCCTGAAACACAATTATGATTTTTGCAGTTTTGGAGATCAGCTGACCCCAGCCTGAAACCAGCTTAAATCTCCATTTTTCATGTAGCCAATCAAACCAGGTAATCAGGTAATCAATGAGATTTTTTTGGTCGTGTCAGTGCCAATTTTAATACATTGCTCAGTTTGAATTTGACCATCTCTGCCGACTTAGGGTTTTTGACATGTGGTATGTGAGCTGCCAATTTTCCAGCAGCAACAGTTGCTGAGGTTTTTTCAAAGATCACAGATGTTTGATGTCTGAGTTGCAAGTTGCGAGCTTCGATGTTTTTATTTCATAGTGACCTTCGGTATGCCGCTTGACCCAGGTTCAAGCCACATGGCCAAACTTACTAAACCCTTCAAACCCCAAAAATTGTTCAAGATTTGGCTCACATGGCTCAGCTCACAACGCCCTATGGAGTACACGCTGCAAATCTGACAGCTTAGCTTTGGGCTTTGGTTTGCTCAAAGATGCTTAAAGATTCTCAAAGATCCAAGAGACGTTTGCACAGAGCGTTTCCCACTTTGGCACAGCAAAATTTCTTTGCATAGCCGAGCCACATGTGCCACCATGCAGCAAATTCAAACCAAATTGGTTTTGGCCATTACGGTAAGTCACGGTAGCGGAGCTCATCATCTTGCTTGCGGCTTGAAAATTTGTAAAGCTTGCGGCAACCTTTGCACTTTGCAATCTTCAGGAAGCTGCCCATGTTTCATTGCCTTAAGTATCCGGCCTGCTGGGGGTAAAGCAGACTGGTTTTGGGTTGCAATGTCCAAGATCCATGTGCAGACCATCTGACTTCAACCCAGTGCAAGGAAAAAAGTGTTTCCCACACACAGAACAGTGCGAGCATGGGCTTGCTTCTTGCTTTTGGCTGCCTTCAAAAAAGGTATTCGAACAGCCTCCCAACAATGCGCTTGATAAACTTTACCACTCGCATGCAATGACCCCTCCCTAAATATGAAATGAAATACATTGAATACCCATAAATGGGCCCCCAAATTGGTAAGTTTCAATATTAAACAACAGTTTCCATGGGAATGTGGGATTGTGAGACCATGACGCAACAACACGGCAACGGGGGTATGGTGGACAATTTGGCAAATGTGGAGGCAACACCTAGCTTTCTTGGCAGTTCTTTTAGAGACCTCATGGCCAACCTCACGATGACCAGCCATTTCCACAGTCAAAAAGCCAAATTTTTCATGGTGAAAATTCCCCTCCCTGGTTTTGAACTCCGTGCGTGCTGGCATGTTTTTTTCCCTGACCTTGTGCCAACCAAAATGCCTTTCTTGGAGTTTCTGATTTCTCCAGCCAAGAATCTGGTACTATAATTTCAGAATTCAGAGGGGGTCGTCCCATAAGGGAGGTGCGACCGCTAACAGAAAATGAATGAAGCACAATGGCATAATGCCACACAGACCACGGACGAGGAACTTTATCCAACTTGTGGTGTTTGCACAAGACCTGCACAATAAAACCCGGCAGCAAACCAGTGATAATTTTCCACCAAGCAACCCCCCCCCAAAAAATAGTTTGATCCCAAACAGGGGATTCTTCCCTGTGCCGTGGGTTATCAGGTTGGTCTTCCCATGTTGGTCCAGCAAATATTGATCAACAAACTCACTATATGAAAGTTATGAACATTAACTCGGTAAATCATAGGCGGCCTTATCATACACCATTCCAATTTTACCAGACCATACCAGGCCTTGGTCATCCCTAATTTGCAGGTCTTGAGTTTAGTGGCTTTTCCCAATGTTTTCTCTACATTTTCCCACCCGCAGCCTGCTGCCTAAGGAGGCTCACCTACCGCAAAAGCTTCATCGACGTCGAGGAGTCCGGCGACGCCGCCGGCCGCGGCGATGGACGGCGCGGCAGCGGCAGCCGCGTGCGCAGCGTGCCGGAGCGGCGGAGCTTCACCCTCGGGGGCGACGAACTGGATGCGCGAGAGAAGGAGATGGCGCCCAGGGGAACCCGGGGTGCTTTAATGGAGATTTAAAGTATGATATATAAAGTATGATATAGTCTAGTCTAATCATCAGTGGAAAATCCATAATGGAGGTGTAGTATAGTCTAGTCATCAATGTATAATCAATAATGGAGGTTTAGTCATCAATGGATAACCCATAATGGAGATATAGTATGAGATAGTATGATATAGTATGATATAGTATGATATAATCATATCCAATGGACAGTCAATAACTAATATCAAGGATGTAAGAGGAAAGTGTGGGAAACCTGGGGGAAGGGGGACGGTATAGAAGTGAGATAACCATGGATAACTAGGTAGAATAAGGTAAAGTATAAGCTAATGTTAGTAAAGCAATGTCATAAACAGGCAGGCCATGCAGTAGATGGACAAAATATTCAAACCCTGCAACACTATGTTGAACCCCCGCACCCCCAATCTCAATGTTTCAGCGCGCGTGTTACCAAAAGTGATGTTAGGGGTTTGATTTTTTTCCATCCATTGGGGCTATTGCACTTCAGGTTGCATTAACATTGAACTTTGGGGGCGAGGGGATTGTACCGGATAGAAGGGGTTTGAATATTTCGTCCATCTACGGTATGGATTGATGGTTTATAGTTTATACTATAAGTTTATACCACCCTTTAAAATGGTCAGTCATTGGGGGTGGTTTACTATTGTTTTACTAACATTATAGAAGCCGGATAACTATGTATAACCATCATTTCAATCATTCTTGAAGTGCAGAGTGGGATTGATGGTAAACTTGCACAATGGGAGTGTCTTGTAAACCAACCACCAACCATCAATTAGCACCGGTGGGAAAAGGGGAAATCTGGAACACCATTGGTAAGAATCGACGGCCAACAGCCAGCCTGGTCGAGTTTCCAGTGCCCCAGACCAACAATGGTTAACCTACACACAAAAATATATACATATCTACATCATTATATATCATTATGTATATATATATGCCCCTATGTCTATCCTTGAAGTCCTTAGTTTGCAGAGTGAAATCCCTCATTGATCTGGCCAAAAAAAATGCCCAAAATGTGGAGAATTGATGCATTGGCGGAGGCGGATGGCCTTGGATGTTCGTGGAGATCTTCAACCCCCGTGCTGTTTCATTTGGTTTGCCTAACCCATCTGGTAGTCAAACATGGCTTGCTGGAAAGTCATCTAGTTCCATAAGTGTCCCTTTTTGAAAGGTCAATTTACCCCCTGGTAATTTCACATAGTTATTGAAAATGGATGAAAATGGCCCATTTAGTTCGTCGATTTACCTATTAAAGATGGTGATTTTCCATAGCTTTTTGTATGTTTACCGGAGGCTATTTGTCATAGAATTGGATGATGGGAAAATTTACAGGAAAGCCCTATATTTGATGGTAAAAACCACGGTTTCCTGTAGATTTTCCCTTAAACCAATCCAATGAATTTGGAGAGGATGTCCCAGGCTGGGCAGTCACCCCTCGTGACAGGACATGGAGAGCTATGTGGACGCCCTGTTGGATCGCCTCGAGGTGAACCGTGAGGGATTTCTGGCTTTGGAACGATCGAAAATACCATGGGCCTTTCAGAAAACTGAATGATTCATGGCATTGTATGTACCCTCTGGTAAACTAACATAGCTATGGAAAATCACCATTTTTAATGGGTAAATCCACTATAAATGGTCATTTTCAATAGCTATGTTAAATTACCAGAGGGTACATTTTTTCTTGCAATGTTTTTTTCCATAGCCAATGCGGTTGTTTTTTGGGGGTCATCTATTTTACTGAGGGACGCTTAAACGTTTGCACAGGGGCACTTGTCAGTATCCGAAAGCAGCCAGGATTAGCCGCATGTGCCTTCCACAACACTCATTTACTACCAATCCATAGCAATGCAATGTTATGCCGAACTATATGATGTTTACTACTACTACTACTACTACTACTACTACCATCACTTCCAAACTGGCTCAATCCATTGTTTTGGCGGATCGAACTGAATCATGCACCATGCATACCGTTTGTTGGCAGCAGATAGCACCATTGATGTTGCCTCCATTTCTTGATTGTTTCATGTGAAGCATCAACTTCAGAATGAATTCATAATTCATACTGGAACTCCCATGGGTTAATTGTAGTGGAACTCCGGTGTGTTATCATGTGTTGATGAATTCTGTGGATTGGTTTAAGGGGAAATCTTAACCGGAAACTATGGTTTTAACGGTTTTAACCATGAAATATATTGGGGTTTCAGGTCAAATTTTCCCTTAAACCAATCCAATGATGAATTCCCGGCATGGTTTTCCTGCTGTGCCGGCTCCAGGATCCAGAAGAGCCCTTTGCCCTGCCTCAAGCACCCGTCCAGCCAGCCAAGGCCGGCTGCCTGAAATGGCCACCATGTGTTCCAAACCATGGGAATTTAATGATTTTCTTTACCAACCATAGGGAAAATCAACCAGAAATGGAATTCAATGGCTTTTACCCTCTGGTGAGCATAAAGGCTATTGAACATGGCCATTTAGTTCGTTGTTTTACCCATTAATAGCATGGTGATTTTCCATAGTTATCTACACGTTTACCGTGGAATTTCATGTGTTTTTTTACGTTAACCAGAAACGGGAAAATGATTATTTCAAAATAGCCGCAGATTTCAGGTTACTTAGTATTACAATTTACCCAGAGATAATCCCAACTTGACAAGTCGTTAAGTTTTCTTGGGTGAAAACTCCTGAGTTTTCCATATAATTGCATATATATATATATAAATGTATCCATTATATTCCTTGGATTTCCTATGTTGTCCACGGTGTTTTTGTCGCGTCTTTGCCACTGGAAACACGGCGGATGTAGGCATCCTGCGCTGCGCCATCGCTTGGAAGCCTGGGCAGCCTGGGGCATCCGGAGGTTTGCGCGCGGCCCTGCGACCTGGCCATGACTGGTTGGTGGTGACTGGTGGCCATTGGTGAAATGTATGGGGTAACCAAAATCATAGGGAAAAACCATGGGAAAATCATGGGAAAATCATAGGGTAATGATGGTTAATGATGGTTAATGATGGTCAATATATGGTTAATATATGGGTATTATATGGGATTATAATGGGATAATCATCTTTATAATGGGATGATATACCAATAATGATGGTTAATGATAGTTAATCATGGTTAATAATCACTGGTTAACATTTGGATTTGGTTTCATTTGGCACTTACACATATATGGGACCCAAATAGGGAGGATGTTCCATATCTGGTTGGTGGTTTGGAACATTTTTTTCCATTCAGTTGGGAATGTCAAAATCCCAATTGACGAACTCCATCATTTTGCAGAAGGGGTAGGCTCAACCAGCAACCAGCTAACAGTTTGCAAACTGGAAAATGACCCATTTGTAGATGATGTACCTATTAAAATGGTGAGTTTCCATATGTTTCCCAATGATTTCATGGATTTCCCCAATGATTTTTCATGTGATTACCCATGGGGGTTATATGGGATTATATGGATAAACTAGCTATAATATGCTATAATGTGGGTAAAACAATGTCATGTTTACCGTCCCCCAGTCATCAGCATTTTTATAGGTGGTATAAACTTAACCATTCCCAGTCATAGGTGGTTTTTGACATTATTTTATAATGTACCATATTTGAGGGGATGAAGATCCATCTACGAGCTATTTTTTTTGGTTCACCAGGGTAGGGTTCTTGACACATAGCCACATGTTTACCATTCGTACTCATAGATGATATACTTGATGGATCTTGATAGATCTTGATAGGTTCCGATGATGCAGTATCCTGGCAGTATCAAACTGGGGATGAATCGAATGAAATTGCCGGGTGAAGCACCAACAAATGGGGTGATTGAATGTGATTGATGACTAGAAGAGCTTAGATGATCATGGCTAAACAGGGTTTTCCAGTTTCTCAGCTAAGTTAACTAAGTTGCTCAAGAACACAATGGTTAACTATTGGGCTTAACGGTTGACATATGAATCTCATGGGATGGGTGAAACTGATCCAGCCAGAGGATGGTCAACCCATGAATCGCGGGGAAATGACCCTCAAAAACCGGGCTTTCTGTGCCTCCGGTAAACTAACATAGCTATTGAAAATGGCCATTTATTGTTGATTTTCCCATTGAAAATGGTGATTTTCCATAGTTATGTAAACGTTTGCCAGAGGGTATGGATCGGGTGGGTGAGCTCGGATCTCCATGGAATCATTGGAAGTCAGTCAATGGCAATCATATACCATGCAATTGATCAAGGGTCAAAAAAACACGAGCCAAAACGGATGTTTTTTTGTTCCTATTGACATTGCCATCTGGAGGAATCTCCCGTTTCCAGATGCACTCATACTAGTAGATTGATGTAAATTGATGTCTTCTGCAGGAGTTTAGTCAAAGATGAAAGAAAGTGGCATGGTGACCCCTGTTGAGATGTAGATACGTTCAATAATTACCATGAAATGCGATATGTTACATTAAAAAATAATATAACATAACACAACATAACTGTAACTGTAACATAACACAATAACCATAACAACACGTTTTGGGCATCGCTCTGCTGAGGCATTCACTTCATCTCCGGCGGCTGCGAAAAGGGCTATGCCTGCGGCTTTTGCCACATCGATCATGAGAAGAAGAATGCGGGGGGACCCGTCCCGGCGATATATGGAGGTTTCCTTAAATGCATGGTTTTTGTTATGGAAAATCCATCCATAAATGGATGACAACTGGGTACACCCATTTATGGAACCCCCCTGAACCCCCCATATAATCTTTATAGCGGGGGGGCGCATTGGGTGTAACATGATGCAACCGGGCGTTAAGATTCTCAATCTTTCAGGGCATGGGATACGCTACAAAAGATGTGGCTCGCTCTGCGACAGGTGAAGTTGGACAAGAAGCAGCGCAACTCGCTGATGCAAGAGTGGTGCCCCATAGCTTAGCTAAGTCGGTTTATAACTCCAAACACTAGATTCTATGATAGGTATATTGGCTATATCTAGATTTTATGGGTGATAAAATTCAACAAACAAAACTGTTTCGTGGCACCACCATAATGCCATACGTATGTTTCTTGGCTACGCTCAGTGCCATACGTATGCAGCCGCTTCGCAGCCATTATGGCACCACCTGGCGCCGTGAATTCAATGGTTCCTAGAATTGGATGCAACAAAAATGATACACTGCTAGAAAGATGACCAAATTTCCGTATCCAACCTGACCCCAAACTTCCCAAAATTGGTTTATATCCTTCGTTAGCTCCCTAACTCTGGCAACCCCCCTTTTAAACGTTTTCAGCCTTGAATGTGGCACATGGAACAAGCAAGAATAAACATTGACATATCAATAATTGACATGTCCACAATCGTGAATGTTAACAACATCCACCCTCTTGGGGGTGTTTCATGTTGAAATATTGCCATTTTCAATAGGTAAACCATCGAACTAAATGGCTCCGTCATCCATTCGAATCCATTTGAGCTGCCATTGCTGGGAAGTGAACCAGAGGCTTTTTCGCCAACAGATTTAGGGATTTCACCATGGGACTTCACGGATGTGACCTCAGCGCTCGTTTGCCTCGTTTAGTTAAACAGCCCCAAGAAACCATAAGAAAGCCATGGTTTTTCATATGGCACTTACACATATTTGGGACCCAAATAGGGGGGATGTTCCATATCTGGTTGGTGCTTTGGAACATGTGGATTATTTTTCCATATATTGGGAATGTCATCATCCCAACTGACGAAGTCAGATTTTTCAGAGGGGTAGGGCTCAACCACCAACCAGTTGGTCATAGAATTGGATGATGGGAAAATTTTAACCGGAAAACCCATCAAATTTGATGGTAAAATCCATGGTTTCCGGTTAAGATTTTCCCTTAAACCAATCCATTGAGTTGGGGATGCGATTACCCTCTGGTAATTTGTTACATAGCTATTGAACATGGCCATAGAAATAGTGAGTTTTCCCATTAATAGCATGGTGATTTTCCTGTTCGTTATGTAAACGTTTTCCAGAGGGTAGCCAATATTAGCCATCATTAGCCATCATTAACCATCATTAATCATCATTCCTATGGTTTTCCGATGGTTTTCCTATGGTTTTCCTATGGTTGTGGATGCGAAAAAACTCTAAAAACCCTTGGAAGGCCGTGAAATGACCGAAATCGTCCCAGGATCCATGGTGAAGGCTCTTGGTTCCCAAGACCTCGCCCAGCTCATGCTGCCCTTGTGTGCCTTGCGAAACGCTGGGGACAAACGAAGTTACCCTCTGGTCATTTAATATGTTTAATGGGTATAGCGATTTGGAGAATCACCATTTTTCATGGGTAAATCAACCATTCACGGCATTTTTAATGGAAAATCAAGTGTCAATTTTAACAGTTTGCTATTGAAAATGGGCCATAGAAATAGTTGATTTACCCATCAATAGCATGGTGATTTTCCATAGTTATGTAAACGTTTACCGGAGGGTATGTGGGAAATCCAATTCACACATAGATAGATCATGATAACTATAGATTTTTGCACCTATATCTCTATCTATATCCATATCTCTAACTATCTATCTCATCTAATCTAAATCTAATCTTATCTCATCTAATTTTGTCTTGTCTTATCTATTTATCATTGTTTATATATCTATATAACACCATGCCCTTATCTTGAAAGTTGCTTGTTGTTCATCACAGCCCAAATGGTCCAACTGCGTATATCGCCATAGGGTATGGTCATGAGATGTGCAAACCCTCCCAACAACGTATCACTGAGATTAACCAGGTGTGAGTCATTGTTTTACCTGGCAAGTGGGTAGACATGGCCCACATTCCATGGTAAACCACTTAATATGGCAAAGCCAATAATGAACCATGACTGGGGGTTATGACATCATCCCATTGCTAGGGATACCCAAAAACCAAGCCAAGTTGGGGATGGACCATGATGGTTTATAGCATTGGGTCATCCATTCGCTTCTCACCACACCCAAAGACTTTCCCTTTGGTGATTCAACATAGCTATGGAACATCACATGTTTTTTAATGGGTAATCAGTCATCTATCTATTTACATCACATCCTGCTGCATATGGCATTTCTCCCATAGCAAAACGTTCCCAGAGGGGACCCGACCGCCACCCAGTTGTCATTTGATTTATAGCCCCGAAGAGCGAATTCGATCTACAACAAAGCCTAATCTAAACTATGAGTGCCAACTTAACCAACATGACTCAACTCAAAATCCAATTTTGGGACACAGCGAAGCTAAGGTCAGGAGCGGCTTAAGAATGCCAAGTTGTCTGCTCAAGGTGCTGAAGTGCTGCAGATGCCTGGAAGATGACTTGGGGATCCCAGTGATGGGTGTTGATGGCATTGGGTCCCAGATGTGGAAACCCCCATGATGTGACATGATGTGGAAACCCCCATGGAGGCCATATGAATTGTGGGGATATTCCCTTACATAGGCCTGAAAAATAGGCCTTATATATGGTAGGTACCTCCAATTTAGGTTCCTGAAATGGCCATTGACTAATCAGGTGTTGTTTGTTGAAAAAGCAGGAGGCGGATCCCGGATGCAAGCTGGATGGACCTAGACTGTCTGACTTTGAATTTGGAAAGAATGGGACGCTATTGCTTAAAAAGAAACTCGCTAATTGATATAGGAAGGACAATTTGGAGAGCAAGGCGGTTTTATCCAGAGAAACCGGAAAACGCAGACATATTGGTAGGGCTAGCGATTTGCTTGCAATTTCTATTGGAGAAGAGGATGCCCCACAGAACTGACATCTTTGGGATGTTTTTGTTTCATAAGATCAGTTGATGTTGGCATGCTTGTAGGGCAATCGTGAGATGTTTCTGTGGCCTGCGGGTACGCCAACCAAAGCGTAGGCGTAGATGGTTGGCAGAATGGTAGGTACATGGTAGAGGGTTATTAAATGCTGTTACTTTTTTCTTATATAATCAGTTTGAGGAGGGAACATTCAACCTCACTTTTTTGAGAGGTGGGGTGTGGCTGGTAGTACCATGTAATGTCATCCTTCTTGCTTTCCAGTCGGATCCCCAAAAAAAGGATCGCCTGAAAGGAGCCCAGAATGGCTGAGGATCCTGACGGAGTTTGCAACAACACCCGGTACACCAGCGGAAGGTATCTCTGAACATGACGCTTGGATCAAGCCGGGAACACAATTGTCCGCAAGCAGTGGGTCATAGTGGGTCCATAGTGGGTCCATTCAGTTTTCGTCATGTCAAGCCCGGATGTTCACAAAGCCCAATTGTTCATTGTCGGGGATAACCTTACTAAAATTGGTACACCCTAGCAGAAAACTGGAGGGGATTTATTCATCTTGTGTTGACATGGGCATTTTTGGACTTAGAAGGCCATTTGGTGACACACCTCATGATTCCCTAGGGTGGGCAATGGAATTCTTGAGTCTGAACCCTTTTTGTTACTGCAAACAAAAAGTTTGCTGGGATGGCGTGAACGGTCACCAACTACCCTCTGGTAATGACTAACCGTTTGCTATTGAAAATTACCCATTTACAGCTGATTTACGGATTAAAGCTTGTGATTTTCCATAGTTTTCCCATTAAAAATGGTGATTTTCCATAGTTTTCAAAGTTTTCCCATTAAAAATGATGATTTTCCATAGTTTTCCTATTAAAAATGGTGATTTTCCATAGTTTTCCTATTAAAAATTGTGATTTTCCATAATTTACCCATAGTTTACCCAGAGGGTACTTTTTGAGGTTGGCACCCTTAAACTTCCAAGGGCTTGAAGTATTTGCGTCGCACAATGGCACGCGTCTAGGCCACGAAGGTTGGGCCGGCTCTGCCGTGAAAAACCAGAGATATTGTGTTTTAATGTGGTAAGCTAGCCACATTTTTTGTGGCATGTTTGAAATGGAGGATTTAACAATCAACCATAGGGATTTCATAAACCTCCATACGAGTTATATGAGAGTTAAATCGAATATATAATCATTGAAATGTGGTCAACCCACTAGAAAGCCACCTTCAAGTTCACCTGGCATGGGGCAGAAACCTCCAGAAATTATTTGGCGGAAACAGTTTTGAGTTTACCACATTGCCTGTACATTCTGGGATATGCCCAATGGATGGGGATATAGTTTATACAATGGGCAGTTAAGTCATGTTAAGTCGCTACAGCTCAATCTGTTCATGTAATTGTCCATATTAATGGGGATATATTTTTTTGCCGCCACTTTTTCACGGGTAATCAATGATCTAATTCCTTCACTTGGCCATGTGTGGAAAAGCATAGAGACGGAAACCGGGATGAACACGGTGGAGACAGGTCCCCAAGGTCCATGATCATGACTGGCACCGCACCAGATCTTCACTCACATCCCGTTTCAGTATAGAGTACGCACTCCAGAGTACCTATAATACGCAATGTACTACAGCTCCAAAGTCGGTACAAATATACACTGGTTGGTGGTCCTGGTTTGGAACTTTTTTTTATTTTTCCATATATTCGGAACAATAATCCCAACTGACTAATATTGTTCGGAGGGTTGAAACCACCAACCAGTACATCAAGGTATCGTTCTGAAATTGGCCGTTGCTGAGGCATGAACCTTTCGTGCGTGGTGTCCATTTTTCAACATCAACAGGGTGAGCGGAGCGGCCGTCGCTTGGGTCCAAAGATATGTGGCACCCAAGAAACACCCAAAAACGAACGTCAATCAAAATTGCAAGCACCAAGATGAAGATTACTGTGAGTTCTTCAGAATTCATTGGCACAGGGTTGGCCACACGGTTGTCATGAATTTTGGCCAGTGTTTGGCCAAGTTGGACGAAACTTCCCCTAGTATATGTCTTGAAAAGACCCATCGGATGGCAGAAACATTGCATCCAAGAATTTCGGACACTGAGACTGGTGGCTGCCTGCAGATTTTCGATGGAAATTCATGGAACTTCATCCTTTTCTCGCAGATTCTCCGAAATATCATCAGATCGATTCTTCCTGCAGATCCGTTCGAAACACCTGGAATTCCATCGGTTTCCTCCAGATCTTCCAAACATGGCAGACTTTCGCGATAGCTGCAGGCCTGATGGTCGCCATGGACAAGCTGCGGAATTCTGTGGGCCTATCCATGGCCTGAGGCGAAACAACTGTCAGATGGATTTGAAAATCGGGTGCCAAATCTGGAGTTAATCCCCCCATTTCCAGAGACGCCAATATGTCACAGGTCACTGGTACTGTCAGAGAAACAATCAATTGTCTCGGAACAGAACAGTCAAATCAATTCTCACTGCCTCTAAAGTGCATCAACTAATGAATAGAAATTGTGTCAGCCATGGTAGTTAAAGGAATTGCCTCTAAATCCACTGGTGCATCTGTTCCCTTTCAAAATGGCCATAACTCGGGTGTTCGTCCCCAATTTCCAGACAACCATATTGGTATTGTTTGGGGAAGTCTTATAGTAACTTACTGGCTGGGATACCGTCTCGTAATTAAATTATATAGCTATGGAAAACCACAAGTGCTTAATGGGTAAATCATCTAGTAAACAGCTATTTTTTCTATAGCTATGACAGCTATGGCAGCTGGTGATGGGAACCGTCCCTGAAGTCGCAGATTTCTGATTCAGGTCGCAAGTCGTTTTCCCAGGTGCAGTGCTATAATGTGATAAGGATCTGTGACAAGCAACTGGCTGGCGTTTTTGTCAATATGTTATATTTTTGTTCTATCAATATGGTACATCAATGTACATCAGCTATATTTACTAGCCTGCTAAAACACAAATAGATTGTGTGCAGGGCATCTAAGATTGGCCATGACATTTATATAATGCGGATTCAACCAACAACATGTGGGATTACAATGATTTCATGATATGTAATGTAATGGGCATTCAGGAATGAGTATATGCCCAACATAGGTATCGGTTTATCACCATTGAACATAACATAGGCAAATGACCACAAATGCTACACCAAGCGGGCACCTGGTGCTACCCAAGTTTAAGGCAAGGCTTTTCTGAGATCATGAGGAAAAAACATGGAATCATTGGAATTTGGGTCGCCTGATTATTACTTGGTGGCTCATCCCACTTAGTAAGTGGGTTATAACCCCAGTTATAAATAGGATAAGTAGGGCTAATCCATTTATAACTGGGGTTATAACCCACTTACCAAGTTGGATGAACCACCAAGTAGGCAAATTGTTTAGGCTGCTGTATTTTCATGTATTTTCCTCTTCTTTACTCTTGGCCTCTCGCATGCTCTTCTCCTTTTGACTACTCTTCTCTATTCTTCTCAACTCTGAAGTTCTAGTTCTAGTGCGTCTGTCCAATTTTTGTCAAGTACCGGTCTAGGAGCCACTGGTGGGGAATTCAGTATCCAGTTATTTTTTTCTACTGGTTCTTATGCCATTGCAGTCATGATCTGAATTAATTCCAACCAGGCCAATAGCACAGTGGCATCGAATCTGGAGTCCAAGTTCACACCTACAAGTGGCCGGCCGATCAGTAAAAGACACTAAAGATTTAAATTTGGATTTACCATCTGGTTATGACTAACATAGCCATGGAAAATCACCATGTTTAATATTGTTTAATAGGTAAACCATCTATTTCTATGGGCCATTTTCCATGGCTATGTTAAATAACCAGAGGGTAAGTTTAATTTGCGTACTGGAACCCACTCCTTTCCCGGAAAAGTAGCCACACACTTGGTATGTTTGGCTTGTTTTGCAAACCAAAATATGCGTTTAACCAGTACCAAGCCCACACAAACTCAAACCTGTGGGGCCATCTCTGCCCCCGAAACTTGAGAGCTACTGGGAAAATCTGGGAAATCATTACCCCAGAAAGCTGTAAACATTCACATTTCCACATTTGATTTTCTGCTGCTTTCCACTATGTAGGGGAAGCAGTCTGTACACACTAAGACTGGTCAGACTAAGATTAGTCAAAAAAAACTGATTTCCTTTTGTGAAGTTGAAAACAGTGACAGACGGACGGCTTGCAGGGTGATCCACCATGATCCACCTCCAGAGAACCGGGTTTCTCCGCAGGAAGTAGCGGTGCAGACTTGGGCTGCAGACTTGCTGAGGATCTGATTCCTGTCCCACATAAACCTCGGCCACCCAACGGAAATCCGAGGGGCTGTGATGTTAGGGGGGCGAGATCGGTATCAAGAGATAGATGCGCCTGTGGCGCTGGACTGTTACCTGAAAAGTGCAAAGTACAATGGTGGAACCGTAACTTTGATGGCTTCTAGTGCTATCTGATTTGGCTCATTTATAATCAGCTGTTAGTATCCCAGAATTGTTTTCATGAAAAATGTTGCAATTTAGAAACAATTTTACATTAATTCATCCCCGTACTTGAGTGTAAAATCCATGGTGTCCTATGAGTACGATACTATCGCAAGAACCCGACCCACGGCCTACAAAAGAAATGCCTTGAACTGGGTCAATGTTGGATAAGTAGCTTGCTACTTTGTTATTTCATGTTATTTCCAGATCATGATAGATACATGATAGATATATGCTTGCTTTCTATATATATAGGATCAAATAGATATAGAATATATCTATATATATATGTATAATGAACCAGCTATTTGTCTTACTTTTAAAAAATGTGGTTTGATGGGTAGGGTATTTAGGATTACTTGATTGAAATCATGGTTTGACCTCGCCGATGGTGAAGGGAGTTAGTGAGTTATAAGTTATAAGATCTTGTGAGTGGTTGTTGGACTTTCAGCTTCACAATGATTGTAATCTATATGGATTTTATCATTGTTATTATTGTTGTTATTACTTATTACTATTAAATCATTTTATACATATATATATATATCCAATTCTTAGACTCAGACTATTCCATTAGACTCTTCCAATAGGGGTTTACCCCATTCTTAGTGTTGCTGGTCACGAAGCCATCATAGAAAACCCTTGGCACGACCCACCGTGCTGCGCGCTTGGGACAACGTGAAAGTCGCCACGACCTTGGCGGTCGTTGGAGGCGCATCCCAAGCTGCCGCGCCGGTGCTGAACTGGAAGTTTTTGCGCCCGCTCTTTGGGACGGGCAACGCAAGGCTGCTGATAAGATGACTGCTTGGTGGTTTCAAGTGTGAGCCCATTTTCAAGCATGGGATCCCAATCGACTGGCTATTGTTTCAGTTCGGTTGCCAACACCAAGCAGACAAAAGTGGTTGGTGATTTCTAGATTCATCAGACTCATCGCGCATCTCAACATGTTGCATTTCCATATCTATTGCTATCTATTGTTGGGATGATGAAACATGATGAAACAAACATGTTTTGATTTCCATCCCTGCCATTCCCTAGTATCCTGATTGAAGCCGCCAAGCAGAAAATGGACTGAAACATGCCTCCATCATTGAGATTGAAGATGTTTGGTAAAATTATAGGGACCTCAGTGGCGCGTCTCCCATACATGATATTGTTTTAATGGGTGCAATTATCCCAAACTTGCCTTATTTTTTTTCCGGGGATTGTATGTATAGGTGATTGGCCCAGAGAGCCAATGGGGGATTTTGAATCGCATCCATCATGAAAACTGGCGAATGGATATTCATCCCATGCATTTAGGTTCATGAGCTGTGAATGTTTATATAGTTTGGCCGATCCGGACTTGATTTGACAACCATTCAACGGAGATGGAGATGAATATACGTCATCACCGTAAAAGCGGGGACATTGCCTATTTGGCCGATTTGAACAAGCTGACAAACCCATTGTGTTCTGTAAATAGAAGTGTATATATATATATACTGGTTGGTGGTTATTGGAACATTTGGATTACTTTCCATATATTGGGAATGTCATCATCCCAACTGACTTTCATATTTTTCAGAGAGGTAGGGCTCAAGCACCATACAGATATATATATATATATATATATCATCTTTTGTTGTGTACCGGTTGGCCACGGCATGGGCACATGCATATCATACAAATCATGCAACAAGCAAGCGGTCAACGGCCGGAAATCAACCATCAGGTCGTGAAAACGACATCGGACTCCGATCAAAACTCGTGCAGTTTCCGTTTCCAGTCGAGTTTTTCCTGGCCCCTACCTCTACAGCTCGATTTTAAACACATTGATATTGGTATTACCTGGCCACTTTGTGTAGCTCACTTTGATCTGTTTTTAGTGGGATGCCGGAACCAAAATGATGGAGGCGGTGGGGTATTGTCGGTTTGATGCGTCCCCCTTGCCCGGCAAGAGTTTAAACAACGCTCAGCGAGCGAATTCGTTGAAGTCGCGATGCTTTTTGATAGGCATTGCGGCATATTGCGAGGTCGCAACATCAGACATGGAAAGGTCGAGGTGATTGGCTTCAATTAGTCTGCTTTGTTGTCTATCCATCCATGTTTCCACACCTATTTGCTGTCTAGCAATCAATCGTTATTTTTCTCTTTACACAATGTGCAGGCACACTTACATAAGTGAATATACCCTTGAGATATTTAAATAGAAAGTTATATTCCATCATTTTACATCATCTATAACTGAAACACATTTATATAGCATTTCTTTGTTGACATTTGATAACATTAACATAAAAACTTTATGTACAATATGTTTTGTAGATGTTTTAGATGATGACTCCGGGAACCCAACTGATTGGCAATTGTCATTAATAAAGGATAAGAAAGGTGGCGTTGAATGGTGAATTTTCACTGCTCCATTCATATCCGTGTTTTTGGCTGATTTGTGCACGCGCGATTTATGGGATTAGTGGTTGGTTCTTCTGGTCCTCAAATTATCTCATCAGAAACCCTGATTTTATTAATTTTAGGCTTCCAGAATTGGGGTGGTATATTTAATTTTGCATTTTTGTAAATATAAATATATACTGTGTACATATATATATATATATATATGTGTGTGTGTTATATATAAATTTTAATATATTTGGAGATTATGCGGATGAGGTTATAAGGGTGTATCCTCCCTGAACTTTTTTCACCTCTACATTTGGCCGGTGAACATCATAGTTTCCGGTCTCAGGTCTGTTCCCTCGTCATCATTAGGGGCGTGCAGCGAAGGTGGCGCGGCGGAAGGCCTTGGAGCCCCAATCGCTTCGCACGCGGAGCTTGCAGCGGCTCGGAACCGAAACATCACTCCAGGAGGAGAGCGAACCAATGTGGTTTTGGAAAAACTATGTTGTTTTGATGACATGTCCAAGAGACTGAAAAGGCAGATCCAAGAGAATGAAAAGGCAGATCTGATCTTGTATCTCGGACTGGGTTTTGCTGGAGTCGCGCAGCCATGGTTTTTCAAAGAGCTGGCTTTGTTTTTCGGAGATCGTCCCTTTCCACTGGCGTGGACACAAGGGAATAGGTTGGTGGATGGATCTTAGCCCATCAGATCCCATCAGTGTGAAGGCTGGATCATTCACGGCTTCGAGGTTCGACATGATATGCAATCACAACATATGACAACATTTCTGGGATGACGAGTCACGAGCTTTTCCAGAACTCAGCCTTTGAATGACTTGATATCTGGAAATGGCGGCAGAAGCATGCTAAAAGGCGCTCGGGCTCAGGCTCGTATTTTGTATGAGCTTCATCCCATAGTCTCCAGAGGGACGAAAACAAGAAACAGGCTACGTTCATGACCTTATGACTATGGTGATGGGTCAAAATCTATCGATGATGCTTGTACATACTTATACTATATTTAGGGGATCAATACCCATAAGTCCCAACTACTTTAGGGTTTACCTATTGACACCTACAGGGACAAACTGACTCACCCCCATATGGGTTACATCGGAGCATTTTGCTAAGCATCAGCCAACCTTCCTTGTGCGATTGGCCGCGTCAAAAGGCAAAGGGAATGGTTCGAAATGACAGGACCATTCAATTCAAGGAGCTTTGAACAGCAGACGTGATGCCTTTGTTGATCCTTCGAGGGTTTGCAACTGCATTCCTGCATGAAGTTTAACTTCCATTTACCTCCAGCTAAGCCCTATTTGGACCTCCGATCAACAAAACAGGCGCACCTTTTTTTTGATTCATCGCATCGAGCTGTCTACTTGGCAGCCAGACCCGATGTCTCTGTGTCGAAACAGGGAGGCGGCGTGAGCTAGCGTTGCCGCGTGGCTTCTTATCTGCTTTGTGGCTGGATTTTTGTTGAGACCTTAGCTTCTCTACTAACTCAGCATATGGAAGACATATGGAAAACGGCCCACTTAGTTCCATCATTTACCGATCCAAAATGGTGATGTTCGGTAGCTATGTGAAATTACCAGAGGGTAAGCCAACTGAAGTGACGTCATCGATGGTTTGATGAATCATTTGGGACACCATGAAGAAGGGTTTTTGACATCCCACCTGCTCACAAGCATGAGGAAAATAGCCTCAGTTGGGAAACCTCTTTGCCGAGCCATTTGTGGCTAAGTTGGAACCATTTATATTTACCATTCAAGCCAAAGTGAAAATCACCAAGGATAAATGTGCTAAACCCAATGGTATAAGCTCCAATCCATTTCAGGTAAAATGTTGGATGGATTACTATTGGGTTTACCACATGAGTTTTGTTTGCAAGTCTTGAGCTTCTATGGAAACAACAGGTCCACATCGGCCACTTGGATAACTATCTTGAAACAACAGGACTGGAACATTGTGGACCATCTCTTGAAACTAACATTAAGTATTTCAAGATGTAAAAAATCTAGAAAACTTGTAGTCTAGCAACCACTAGAGAAGAGGAATTTCTGTGTTTTGGGGGTGTTCTGACCAGGCGTTTGAATGCCCTATGAGCTTCCAAGAGTTGGCGCAGGCTTGGATCTGTGTCAGCATGTGTGTGTGTGTGTTTAATGTTATACTTATCTTATCGAAAGTTAACCGAGGTACCACCTGGTTATGACTAACATAGCCATGGATAATCACCATGTTTAATAGGTAAACCATCTATAACTGGGCCATTTTCCATGGCTATGTTAAATAACCAGAGGGCAAGTGTAACATTTAGCCAAGAAAAGTCATGTCTATCATGTCCTAGGAAGAAACTTGCTTTTGCTGCCATCGTATAAAGCCATGGTGTTCATCCCATACTGCGGGACCTGTCAGCCAGGAAACGGCCTATGGCGTAGGGAACCCAAGGAGCTATGGGCCATCCAGATTCCCCAAAAAAAAGGGGAGCCAAGAAACATGTTTTTGGGTTTTCCAACCACATGATAGTTTTTCTCAACATGTAATTATACATGATTGTATGATATTATATATATATGTGTGATTATGTATAAATAGGTATAAATAGGTTTATCAGTTGTTTTTTATTGTATAAATACGATGGAACTGGGTTCTGTAAATTGGTGGAATAGACTTGGGTAACACTGACAGCGCAACAGCGTCCTGAGCTCAGGACGCTCAGGGGATCCTGAAAGTTTGGCTGGATACTGTTGGGTCCCATGATTTCTTTTTGTATCCCTTGCGGTAGCGGCTAGATGTGTGTGTGTGTATTTTTTGCTGCTTCTATATACCAGTCGCGTTTGTGTTAGTCAAACTTTGAACATCGCCATTTTTAGCCAAAAAAAATCACTCCCATTTCTGTAGTATAATTTGTGTAAAAGCCCTTCCGTTGTTGATCTTTAAACCCCCTTTGTTCGAAAGGATTTTTGTTATATCCCAACTGTTGTTGGTTCATTGAACTGTAACCTTCACAACGGCACAATTTTATCATGATAAAACCATGATAGAAATTGTGATAGAAACCATCATGAACCATGATTATCTCCATGTTTGTGTGTTAATCCCGGGTCCTTTTAATGGTGAGTCCCCCCCTCGATTGGAGCTTGAGAGAAGCAGTGCCTTGAGGTGATAGGCACCGACCACATTGAGAAGGTGCTGCTTGGAAGTGGTAAGTAATTGGGGATGGTGGATCCTATTGCCTTAGTAAAAAATATGTGTATGTAAATTCTTCAAGATTGGGATAGGTTTGGACAGTTTTGAGTCATCTACTGTATCATCTGTTTGGGGTGGTGCACACACTCGCAAGGTTGACCAGAAGCTGTAAGAAAACAACACCGGAGCAATCCAAAGGTGGGCACCACTGGTCCAGACACATGGCCCTAGGCGCTAGGAATATCTTCGATGGGCTCTGGTCACCACATCAGCGGTGTATTGGTCAGTCGCAGGTGTCCGATTTTCTGGGATTTTCCCCATGTTTATGGATTTCCCAGGACTGGAATCATAAATTTTGTTGATCTTTTGTGATTTGGTGTTTGAAAGTGTGTGCCCCCATTTTTTGGATCAAGTAAAAATCATGCTCCTCATTCGAATTGTGATTTTACAAAGGGCACACTCATGTTGCAAGCATTTTCCCAAAGTTCAGGTCCCTGGCAGCCCTGGCCCTACCAGTTATCATTCCGGTGCTCAGCTTTCGGGGGGGGGGTTGAGTGAGTGCACAGGTGCAGATCGAGGAAGATGAGGATATTCCGAAGTTTGTGGCGATCAAGCCGGAATCCTCAGGGCCGAAATACTCCGTTGATAGTAAAGGGGATAAGGGGTTATAGCAGCTGAGTATACTAGGTGTTTTATATTGTTGGGATCATATACGAAAATGGAAATAGCATGCTATGAACCAGTATTTGGATGGGATACTGTAGGGGTATCTTTGATGGTTCACTTGACAAGTTAAAAACATTTTTGAACAGAGTCTCTGTGGGGTTTCATCATCAAAGATATGGCTTCAACATCGATGAACATAGACTGATAAAGTTGTCTAGTTGACATGTCTTTGTGGATGGTTTTCAACGACGGAAAATCGCCGAGCAATACTTGATGGACAGTTTGACAGTTTGATGGATACTATGAAGGGGAAGCATCGTTTTCCACACACTCACAGAATTATGCTATATGGTTTGGGATTGCGTTTAAAATGCATAAATTTTCCTCATGGTCTCAATAAGTCTAATGGACCTGCGCTTGTTGGCCCTTGAAATGGGAGGTGTTGACATTAATTAGTACCCAAGAATCACCAAATTTGGATGGCACATTGGGAGCATTTGCTTTTACCATCTACCCCTTGAGATGAAGCAGGTTTTATCATTTGTTGCTGTGTCTTCACATTTTTTGGCACACTTTTTCAAACAAATCCATCGCGGTTTCTCGATTCGATCCTCACAAGTTCCACTGATGCTTCGTTTATCCGTGAAGTTTCTGGGTATAACGACCTCACGTCGCGACCGAAGCCTGGAATCATGGTTAAGGAACATCATCCCCAAATGGCCCAACATTTCAGATTTAGTGAAATATCATAATTTACCCAGATTGTTTGTGTTTGGTAGTGAATTCCGACCATGTTTTGTTTGGGGTTCGGTGGCATGATCAACGCTTTCGGCATTTGAATGACCGGCTTTTAGCCGGCTATTGTTAAAACAAGCAGAAAACCAAGAAACCTCAAAATTAGCCGCCATGAGCCATGAGCTTGCAGAATGAGCCACACGTGGAATCAGAGAGGAAACCCAAGAATAAATAATAACTAGGAAACCTTCATAGCATGGGTTTGTCTGAAAATAACGTACTTTCAATCGTGCCGGTTTATCAGTAATTTTCCCATCAAAGTTGCCATTTCGGGACCTCCAGCATTTTCAGACACACCAAATGAAAACATAGTGTTGCTTAGGTATAAGATTTTACAAATTATATCGCCACAACTGGTGGTTTTTTGAGTCCCCATGTTTGGTGGTTGAACTTCCAACGAGGACCAAGACTCGATTTGAGGAGAAGGTCATCAAGTCACGCCCGCCTTGTTTCTGCCATGGCATGGGAGCCGTAAACTAACTGATGAGTTGGGGAGTTGATATTGCTGGCTTAAGATGATTTATGATTGTCTGATATTTTTTAAATGATAGCTGAGGATAATTTAAGCCTTTAGTTTTTGGATACATAAATCGGGAGGTATGTCGGAGAAGATTTGCAACTTACACAGGGCGTGGTATGAATATGCAGGGGGATGGAGAGGACATATGAGGCTCCATCCAACAAAGCTCCTCGTGTGATCCGAGGATATCACCAGGGACGCTTGGTGAAAGGGAACCGCCCCAAAACCGTCAAACATGTCATGTTGAGGCACAAACAGCCAGAATCATGGGCCACCCCCCTTGCACGTCAGGTTCCGCTTGCCGGAGCGCGCTCTGTAGGGCGCCCATGTTGCCAAATTCCGCGGTTGGTGTGGGGTTTTCCTATAGGTGCCATGGTTAAACCATGGTTTTAGTTTCCAGGGATGGGAATGGTTAATGATGGTCATACCCCACTAATAGGGGTTAAATGGAATTTACGTGTGCCGTATGCCATATGCCCATTAAAGGGGGGATGATCCCAGTCATGATGGGCATGTCGCATGGTTTGAACAATATATGCATCGGGGCATGAACTTACATGAATAAATCATGTATTGTAGTGTGAGCTAGAGGGTAACATGTTGCTGGAAGCAGAAGTGGGCCCAAAAACGCTAGGTTTTTCAAACTGTGTTCTGTTCCCTTCTGGTCGGGACATGGCAATTTTGGGACGCACCCCTTTCTTGCAACAATACGGAAGTGAAAACCATGCGTTTGCTATTGACAAATCATTGTGCAAACATGGTCAACAATTCGACTTCTGCACTTGTGACAGACAGGATGCAGCATGACAAGGCCCGGAAAATCCTTGACAGTCAACTCAGCTGCTGTTTTCACATGTTCGTTTGTGCCATTCCTATCTGGAATGGATTCTTCATGCCTTTCACAGCAGCTCCATGCCCTTTGGCATTTTACGTGCCATTTTGATGGTGTTGATCCCTACGTGCCCCATTTTCCGTTAAACAAAGATGTTCCCCTTGAAATCCACCATACCTAGATCCTATTTGATTGTGCTCCATTTGTAAAGTTCTAGGCCCATGCTCATGTAACATGTATTTTACATGGACTTAACAGTTATGGGCAGCTACTAGCCAATTCACCTGGGGGTTGCTTGTTTCGACGTTGCGAGGCGCTGTTTTTGGTCATTTCTCCCGGATTCACCTTCAACGACTTGACACACTTGATATATCACCGGCCATCCGCAGCTTTTGCACGGGACTGCCCTTAGCCAAGACTTCTCTTCCCAACCAGGCTCTGGGTGGGCCCAGGTTGGCCTAGACGGGAAAACAAATTGGTGAATGGATGTGGTAGATTTTGTGAGATCATCCCATAGTCTAATAGTAGAAATGCAGGAGAACTAGCGCAAAACATCAAGTTTTTGGGCGGTGTCCAGGCGCTCCTGATGGCTTTGGCTTCAGCAAGCTCTTTGCCTTCGAAGGTCATCATCTCAGCACAGAACGTGGACTTTGAACTGAAGTGGTGGAAGTGGGGTCTAGACCTGGCTGTAGAATATGTATGAATATGTTAGCAATTGCATATATTAATTTATAGAGATATGTTAATATATATCTATACAGGTTTGTGTTTGGACAGGCCTTTTTTAGGCTTCCAAGATGACATTTGAGAGTCATCGGTAGTGTGGTGACTTTGGGTGAGTAAACACCATCCTTTTGCAGAGATAGCCAGAAGGCATTCGACTGAGAGATTTAGGAAACTCCCTTCACCACCTCAGAACCCAACCGTACTGAAGAAAAGTCAGCCCGGGCATGGGTCCTTATCTTCTGTTTTGAAATGCATGGCAATAGCAATGATGCGACATCAATATTCAAGAGATTGTGACTAAACACCTACTGTACACTACACCTTGGATCAGTTTGTGCGTGTCACCCCCCAACACAGTAATCAGAATTGTCTCTTGTGTCTGGATAGTTTATTTTGACCTCACAACGATCTCACAACAAGTTATATTTTGCACGGGGGAGCATCACAAAGTAACCTCATATCGAGTTCGGAACTTACTATGAATTAATGATTCATATCGTAATCAGTTATCATATTGTTGACCTCACTACCGAAGCATCCTGATATGTGGTCGATATCCTAGCTTCATCAAAGAGTTAAATGAACAAGCTCCATGCCTGCAAGATCTCCCAGTCCGCCAAGATGTCCCCACCGATGGGGGCCGATCACGCTGAGGTGGCTGATGCGGCCACCACGAAAGTGGCAGCACCCAAGAAGAAAGCGCACTGGGCGGTGCCCGAGCCCAGCGGTGTTTCAACGTCAAATGGCAGAGTTTCGTGGGAAAATCTTGGTGAATAGGGCAGGGCGGTGCTATTTCACTTCTGCTGGCTGGGAAGATAATAAATATATATCAATATATATATATCAAGATATTTGGGTTCAAGGCCTAAGTGAAGATTTAGCTTTATAAAGGAACTGCCCAGCTACTGGGCAGCTGGGTCTAGCCATGTTGTCAGCACTATACATCTTACATCATCTTACTTATCATTATATCACATTATTTTCACCATTATCACCATTTTACCATAAACCCATTATTTATATCATACTATTATCGCCCTAAAATCCTAGATTATTACCATGTATTATCACCCTTTTCATTTGATTACTATTGTCATTACTATGATTACTACCATTTATAGACATATTTATTACCATTACTATTATTTTCACCGTATTCATTATAATTCAATTGTGCCTCCATAATATGATGGCATTTCGGAATAAAAAGTTTATTGCCAGATTATTCCACCATATTGCCATATCTGGTTGGCGGTTTGGAACATGAATTTTATTTTCTCCAATAGTTGGGATGATGATCCAGTCTGACTTTAATATTTTTCAGGGGGGTAGGTGTACCACCAATTTAGTTAGATATCTATTAATATCAGTACCTCTATTTCAATTCCATATGATAATTATTTTTTATGGTTCATCAGATTATTGCAATTTTTAACATTACCATATTGCCATATTAACATTATAAACATTATCTAAGATCTGATGTGATTGCCATATCTATTCACTACCATATTATTACCATATTGCCATTTCAGATTATTACCATATTGCCAAATTATTACCATATTATTTCCATATGTTTACCATATTATTACCATATTTGCACATAATAACTTATATGGTAATATCATATGCATGACCTATATCACCATGACTGGCCATGCCATGGTTCCTGCGGTTTCCCGAGGTGAGCTTCGTGGCGGGCTTTTGCTCCGGCGCCACGGAGGTGGGACGGACTGGCGTCGGAATGGGGCCAGAGACCCATCCCCAGTGGTAGGATATGCTATAGGAATATGGTAGGTATTTATACCGCGTGTCCCACATTTGAACTGAGGAGTTGGGATGAATTTGGAAGAACAGTGTGGTTGGTGTACAGCGACCTGCATTCGTACACACGTTGGTCAGACATCAGTGTTGCAGACATTCGGTTTTTGACCTGTCGGGTAGCCTAGAGCGAGGAGGAGACTATGTTTCGAATACCCTTTGGGGAGCTACAGTAGTTCACAGCAAGGAACTCGGTTCACTGAGTTTTCGCAGAGTACACCTTTGAGGAACCATTGGATCAGCGTGTTGGAGTCACTGAGTCACTGAGTCACTCTTGTAGTCTACTTGGGGTTGCAGGTGGGGTTATTCTTATGGGTATCACCAGGGGATTATGACCCCCAGAATAAGTTGGCATATAGCCCCCTACAATGTTCATGATTTCATGTATAACTGGAACTGCACCATCAAGCAGCCAATCTTCAAACTGGGGGCCAGCTCTATGATGAATTGATCAGCTTGGGCCAGCACTTGAGAGAAATGATTAATTAACCATGTGTGTTGTCATGGAAATCATTGTGATTTTGCTCAAGAAAACTTTAAAGAACCAAGCGTGCACCACATCCAAAGCATGCGAAAACTTGAACATGTGTTGATAACATTTGGTAACATCTAAATCATGTCCATCCATTTCCGGATATTTTCCCATATTTTTCCCGAGCTTTTTGGACATGTTTCGGCATCGCCCCATCCACGTTTTGGTGGCTTCCCAGCATGCGGCAGGTTTCGGTGACGATGCCTTTGGACACAGTGAAGACCTTTTGCCAGGCGATTTAATGGCTAAGAATCCACCACTGAGGATATGCATGGATATACTGGGACCATCTTCGTTGATGTTCCTTAACATAAATGTGGAAGCCATGTCCCATTTAGTTCGATGATTTGCCTGGTAAAAAAGTAATTTTTCGGAGCTATGTTAGTTTAAGAGAAGATGACCATGGAAAAATGGGAGTATTGATATCATGGGTATTCAGCCAAAACTCGGCGTCAGGGTGACCCCCACAAGGAAAAATATTGATAAACCCTGCTAAACATGTTTGGTGGTGAATGAATCCGTAATGAACCCTTGTGGCTGGGGTGGTCAGCTTTGGGGCTGGCTGAATCCCCATGATACTCGATAATTCAATGTAATTGAACGGTAGCTGTCAAGCAAGCATGGTTGTATCTCGGATTGATGAGCATTTGGGATGATAAGAATAAGGGTATACGGCGGGCTTACAATGGATTTGCAGGAACCGTCCAAATTGTTGATATACTTAGTTGGCGGTCAAACTGGGAAACAGGATTACACCAATACGAATCAATACGAATATATACGAATAACACATTGGGATACAAGAAACTAACGCATGAGTGGGGGCATTAATTGAGATATTCCTGATCGATGTGATTTTCCTGGACTTATTGCTGGATGAATTAATGGGACCTAGGGATGATGCTATCCTAAACATTGCAAAATGACGCGTTATTGTCAGACAAAATTGGTAGATGATCTGAGATTCAAGGCTCATATATAATTGGTCCAAAACATGTTGGCATTTTTTGCAATAGTTAGTAAGTGTTGGATATTTGTCCAATACCTCACATAGTTAATTGTATAGGATAGGGATGCTGCATACGTATGATCTGGAAATTACAGTAATTTGCCCAAGTAAGTGGGACACAATCCAGGGTTAATCATAGGTAATGACATGGTTAACATAGGGTTTCCGAAGTCGGGGACCCAGGTTCTCATCTGAGTTATCACGTGGTCATGAGGGGAAACCGTGACTAGGATAACTTCTGGTGATCGTCCGAAACGGCCATTGTAGAGAAATCTGGTGACTGAGCCAACTAAGCTGACTAAGCAGCTGTTCTCTGTGGTGGATCCGTGTTCCAAACGGCGGTGCCAATCAGGTAATCCAAAGCAAGGCTGCACCATGGGGCCCATGGGGGGCCTAATCCTTTAAATCAATACAGTGATGCTAGGTGAACGGTCACCTTTTTGACACTGCGGTATTTGTTTATTTGTTTTTCTTCCTTGGCTTGATGACAAAGCCATTTCAAGCTTATTCATTCATGAAAGTCAATGGGTTTCCTGAAGTGTTTGTATATGCATGGTTTTGGCCTTAACCTTCCGTTTGAACCATTTTGAAGCCTGGTTTTCCCCAGGTGAACCGCACGGGTATGGGACCTGTGGCGGGCGCCCAACAGATCTATCAGCTGAAGGGCGCACTTTGGGTGGGGGGAGGTTGGGAAAAGGTTGCTTTGGTGTGGCAACCCCCTTTGTTTTTAGATGTTTCGCTTTATGCTCACCTTTTTTCATTTTCAATCACATTCAAAATATGGAACCAGGAAGTTCTAGGTATGACATGGCAGTTCTGGTTTTTGGGGTATGTCCGACTATAGTTCCATGTCAATTGAACCTGGGATAAGGGTTTGTTTGTGTGTATTCAATGTTGCATTCGGACTCCGAACAAATGATGTGATATAGTTACTGGTTGACATATATGTCAAAACCCCATGTATTTATACACATTTTGGGATTGTCTCGGAATGGCGAATACAATGATCACATATGAGATTTGGGGTACATACTCAACTTTCAGCCACACCCATGCTGGGGTTTACCGCATTAGTTTGTCTAAGCCATTAATGGAGGACAATCACATCCCGGAAAATGTCTAGATGATGATTAGCTATTCTTGGGCACAAAGATGGTTAAACACCACCTAGTGGGTTACAGATGTTAAACTTCTAGCAGGGCATCAATGAACCACCAACAGATCACCTTGGCACCTTGGCAAGGTCACAACAGCCCACCAGTCTCTTGTTCCTGGTCTCCCACAAAACTGGCTCAAACTTCGGCCCCCAAAAGATGGTAGGGCCAAGGTTAGAGATAACTCTCCTCTTCTAGCTGAAGCTTACTCCCCTGTAGCTGAACTCCTGATGGAGAAAAAGGTCCAAGTTACCGGATGCCCCCGTGCCAGGCCTGCAGGGTTTCTACTTTGGACTTCCTGCGGTCCTACTTCAGGTCTGCCCTGGAATCCACGGGGCTAACCTTTTGTTGATTCGGCGATATTCTGACTGGTAGTGAGCCAAACAACTTAGATATTTCCAGGCCAAACTGTGTCCATTCATGTTTCATGATGTTTCATGTATGTTGGAGAAACCCGGCGGCCATGCACTTTCTGCGGGTGTTTCATGTATTTGTTGCGGACACTCTGGGATTTAGTTTTTTTTTTGTGATGTATTATTCACTGTACATGTCGTTTACACATGTCATTTCAAGAAGGGTGTATCAGGCATCCAGGGGAAAGGATTTCGAGATTCCGGTATTTTGTGGTCAGGTAGCTGGGAAAGGAGCCATTCGCTTCACCGCTTTTGAGCAGTTGGGAGCCCAGTTATGAGCCTTTGTGATTCCAGTTGCCTGTGTTGCTTTTTGTGAATTGATAATATTGATATTTTCTGACCTTGTTATAGAATAGTTAACTAATGTATGATATATATATATATTTCACACACATATATATATATATAGTTCATGGGTGAGTATATAAGTTCTCTTGGTGTCGTGTTGATTTTCCTGGGCAATTTGGGTACGATCCTTCCCAGGGAGCCTCCACTTGGCCAAGGTTCAAATTCCTGATGCACCTGACCTAAGTGCCCAGAGCTTCCATCGACTTCCTGGCCGGCATCGGGGCCGGCTTCGCCGAGGCAGCCCATGGCTGCATCTTAAAAAGGAGTTAAGGCTAGAAAAACCACAAAAAATATGGTGATTTTTTTGGGGGGGATGGTTTATGAAATATGTTTTTTTTAACATGATAATGGTTGGGGACATTCATGGTGATATACTGGAGGTTAAGCAAGATAATTTGGCACAAGCAGTTTCACCAAGTATTTTCTGCCAACGAAACGGATCATACTGTGGATCATGACGAGGACAATGCGGATTTACCGTCAACAACCTATATTTGGGTTTGTAGGCGCGGAGGTGCCCAAATGTATAGCCATGTTGAGGTGGAAAATTACGATTTGACACCACATTGTCGGGCACCCTATTTTATGGGGAAACCCGATTGCGGTTTTCAATTTAAGGATTTCAAGTTACCAAATTTAGATTTCAGGGTCACTTGGAAATCGACAGCCGCAAAAGCGTGAATTTTCAGGTGTTCACGAAATAACTTTGAGATCATGTGCCGTGATTACAACTTAGTTAGGGGGTCTACTAATCATTTCCTTCACTTGCCAAGTGGGGTGCACAACCTGTAAGTTTTATTTGTTTCGAGATGGTTTGTGGCATCCTCAGTTTTAGAAACTTCTGCTATGGCCACAGCAAGGGGGTATCTCGGTATCTCAATGCCACTGTAGTGTTGCTCACATGTCTCACAATGTTGTTGGTTAGTGCTTGTTATGATGGTTATTATCTACATCAGTGTTATCAAAAAGAATAAACTAAACATCATTCATATAGCTCTCATATCCACAATATCATAACTCATATCCATATTTCCTATTGTTCTTTCCATCCTCCCATTGACATTTGGAACTGAGCCTGCAAATCTCATCGTTAGTGGAGGCCTTTTTGTGGACCACGCCCACGGAACGTCTGAAAGTGCTGCGTCAGAACGACATCAAGTCGGGCTTGAACCTTGGCTCAAGGGCGATGGTTGCGAACGAAATCCAGTTGGATCTAGTTGGCACATGGGAAGACGTCCTGCCAGGAATATCATCCCCATGATTTACAGTGTTTCATAAGTATTTCACAAGTGTCACTAAGAGGAATCCCAACTGGTGCAGGATTTCGCAACCATCCACAGTAGCTATGGACTATGGACAATCACACCTATACGTATCCATGCATGTTATTTTTTAGAATGTTTCATTACCGGAGGGTAGAAACATTTTTGTTCTTATCTGGCTGGTGGTTTGAAGTTTGAAGTGTTGTTTTAATGTTCCATCCAACTTGCAAAATCTTGCCATCATGATCCCGGACGAATACTTCTCAGGGGGGTCGATATTTGATGGTGTTTTATGGGTGGCTTTTCAGACCATGGTAGATGCAGATGGTCACCACCCAGTCCTCCCTAAAAACTAAGGTCTGATCGGTGGTTTGGAACATGAATCTTACTTGTCCATTTATTGGGAACAATAATCCCAACTGACGAAGTCATATTTTTCAGAGGAGTAGGTATACCACCAACCAGATATATAATGATATATATATATAATATGTATATATATAATGTATATATATATAATGTATATATATATGTATATAAACCAGAATATCTTGAATGTAGGTTGTTGATGATTTTTTTCCGTAGATTGAAGTCCCATTTGGGCCTGAAATCAGTGGTCCTGGAGGTGGACCATCTGTCGAACGCGCCAGGGTGGAGACCCTATGAGTTTTCTGACAAATTGTTTTTTTAATCAACTCATTGAAAGCCAGTTACAATTGCCAAATCCCATCATCCATTGATAATATTTGATAATCCCATGATGTTAATTTATGTTGTTTTTTGATCCTGAAACCCGCATCGGACACCATGAAATACCCTGTTCTGAGTGTATCAAAGACCTCCCTTCTATTGCCATGGCTTGTGAGGAACAGATATTCCAGCCTCATGGGCTCCATTCGAACTGCCCGGGGGCTCAGGACATCTCAGGCCCATCGGGCCAGTGAGATGTGGGGGAAATCTTGGCCATAGAGGAGTTGACCAATGATGTTTGATGAGTATTGAATAGTATTGATACGTTTTACCACATGGCTTTGTCTGTTAGATTTTTGGGAAAGAACACCCCCAAATCTACTGTTGTTGTCATTATTTTTCATCATTTTACCACTTCATATTGCTTATTTGGGGTATACGGCACACGATTTCTAGACCCAGATATCTTCTGGACCTCTGCAACAAGACCCCGAAACCTCAGAATTTTGTGCTGAAACATCCACCATGAACTGGTCCCTTCCCCTATGAACGGCCCGGCCCGGCCCGGCCCGGAACGATGCCATCAAGGTGGCCACCGAACATGGCATCACAGGGCTCTACGCAGGAGGGGATGAGTTTCTGGTTGGAAATGGCATGGAACTGGCCGTCAAGATGTTCAGAGTCACAATTGTGAACATCATCCAGGATGTCTATTTGGGTCTTCTTGAAGGTCTTCCTTTTGGGATCCAAAAAGGGTGAGTTTCCCTTTGATCTTCCGCCGTGTCAGGCATTGGTGCCACTGGCATCCGACAAGCCAGCGGCGTTGGGGTGCGCTTCGCCCTCTACGGGCGAGTCAAGGTGTGTAGCACCCAGCCTGGAGGGCTATGAGTTTTATATCGTAAGAATTACTATCAAACCTGCCATGAAACCCGAAAAAAGGACGCACGTCATTTACCATTGTCATAGCTGATGCATAGCTGATTTCATTACCATTGTCATGAATACCGTTGTCATTACCAGCCATTTTACCTGTCATGAATATTACACCTGGTAAATGGTATATGAAGTTTGCCATTGTCATGAATATCTGATTTTGATTTACACCTTTCAGATATTTCAGTGGCCTTGGCGCTGAACTTTGGTAGCACGCACGCTTCGATGCTGGAGGTCACCCAAACAAAAAAATCTCAGTGACTTCTGGCTGCCCAAGCCCAAACTTTGCCCCGGCAAGCTTTGCTAGCACTTTCTGGTGATTTAAGATATGTAGTCTGGTTGGTGGTTTGGAACATGAATTTAATGACATTCCATTCAGTTGGGAATTTCATAATCACAACTGACGAAGTCATATTTTTCAGAGGGGTAGGTATACCACCAACCAGCAGTTATAGTGACCCCAATGTGGAAATGTTCCTTAATTACCCCTTTCGCATTTTCGGGGAACTTCATTTCTCTATCCTTTTGGGATCACTATCCAAGGCGGGCCCCCCCGAAAAAAAAAGTTGGTTTCACAGTGGTTTCAGCCCATTGAAGGTATGACAAAAATGGTATATCCATAAACCCAACAATTCACCAAGTGATGTTGGTGGACTGTTGGGTTTATGGAAGACCTTTGGTGAAAGGTGTGAAACTACACCAACTTAGCTATCCTTTGGCGGCCCACGGCCCTGCCATGCCCTGCCTGCAGTCCGCCCTGACCACGGATCCACCGCAAATGTGGCAGTCCGCCGTAGCAGGACCAACGTGGAGAGTTGGTTTTGGCAGTTGGAAAGTGGTCCATCACCGGTGCATACCCCATATACACAATATGTACATGGATATTCCATATAGAACCATATATAACCCATATAACCCATATATATATAAATATATATATATGTGAGCCCGTTCCCCGGACCCCCACACCCCCCCCAATGGTATCCCCCCCACTCCTAACCCCCCACCCCCCAAAACCTAGTATTTGCATGTTATTTGCACATATACATACACATATACAC
>Ga0126342_10001357_pt1 | contig 33997 bp, 35 predicted proteins | sample Cyp1metagenome_FD_92528 | JGI IMG/M metagenome (GOLD analysis project Ga0126342, IMG submission 92528) | Coral microbial communities from Lord Howe Island, Old Settlement Bay, Australia - Cyphastrea 1 metagenome | ecosystem: Host-associated > Invertebrates > Cnidaria > Coral ...
GTATCTGTATGTAACTGTATGTATCTGTATGTAACTGTATGTATCTGTATGTAACTGTATGTATCTGTATGTAACTGTATGTATCTGTATGTAACTGTATGTATCTGTATGTAACTGTATGTAACTGTATGTAACTGTATGTAACTGTATGTATCTGTATGTAACTGTATGTATCTGTATGTAACTGTATGTATCGGTATGTAACTGTATGTATCTGTATGTAACTGTATGTATGTATGTAACTGTATGTATCTGTATGTAACTGTATGTATCTGTATGTAACTGTATGTATCTGTATGTAACTGTATAACTGTATGTATGTATGTAGCTGTATGTATGTATGTAACTGTATGTATGTATGTAACTGTATGTATGTATGTAACTGTATGTATGTATGTAACTGTATGTATGTATGTATGTATGTAACTGTATGTATGTAACTGAATGTATGTAACTGTATGTATGTAACTGTATGTATGTAATTGTCTGTATGTAACTGTCTGTATGTATCTGTATGTATGTATCTGTATGTATGTATGTATGTAACTGTATGTATGTATGCATGTAACTGTATGTATGTATGTATGTAACTGTATGTATGTATGTCTGTCTGTATGTATGTATGTATGTATTTACTTATAATATATATATATATATTTATTTATGGTTGTATGTATGGTTGTATGAAAGTATGGTTGTATGTATGTATGAATGAATGAATGAAATGAATGAATGAATGAATGAATGTATGTATGTATGTTTGTATGTGTATATTTAAATGATTATAAACATACATATGTATTTGATACTTATATCATCGCATGATATCGCATGTGCATATGTAGGACGTACAAAACAAATTTAATTGTAATCATTGTGCTGGTGCAGTACAATAATGCTTCCAAGTAATGAGCCATCAAACTTGTTGGATAAATACTTGTTATAATTCTTCAACGTTGCTGTTGTGTTGCATTGGTCCAGGGTGAAGAGTTTCCAGCTTATTGTATTTGTTCCATGATTCCCGTTTACTATATTATTGTCAGGTTGGTATGTTCAAAACAGTAAAAGCTAATTTAAATCTTTTGGGGTACGACCAACGGCGCTGAGCGGCTGTCCACATGCGGCTTGACTATGTTACCATGTTCCCGGGACATGTGTAGTTGCAGCTACAGCTACTGGAAGGGCCGGAACGACACCAAATTGGGCCCACCGTTGCATATGTCAAAACGCGAAAGGCGCCAGGGTCAGGAACGCAGCATTTGCGGGAAGCGGTGCCTGGACAAGCCTATAGTCACGGTCCGTCGGTTGGAGTGCTGTGGTTGTCCCCATACGACCTGTGCTGAGTGGGAACAACTACGCCAGATGCGCGGGACGTAGCATTGACTCCGGCGGTGGAACGAAAATTGTTGAATGGCCCGCTGCACGCAGCCGCCAAGTTGAAGCCTGGTACAGATTACTCATTGACAGTCCTTCCTCTTCCAGTCCTGCTAATCTGCTGCTTGGCTGCTGCTAGACTCCTAGACAACAAGGCTTCTCGTTTGAACTTCGTTTGGGCCTCTTTTGGGGCATCGCCGCGAAAGCTTCTGCTCGCTTGTTTTTCTTTTCGGCCTGACCTGCTGGTGGGCCTGCTTGCTAGCCCGCTTGCTTCCTTGGTGACCTGCTGCCTTCGCCTGCCTGCCTGACTGTCCCACTTCTTGCATCATTCGTAGTGGGTTTCTGCGCAACAGCCGTGTCATGATGTCGTGAAATTGTCTGCAACGAAGTGGGGCATGTTGGGTTCAGCAGAAACATCAATGGCACCAGTCTTGTGAGCCTCTGCACGGTGCAAGTTCACTTCGCACCCCAAACGTGGGGCTTAAAAGAAACAACCAAATTTCAGATTCACGCACAAAATCCAGTCATGTGCTAAGGTCACCTTCATGGTCCTCAGATCGAAGAGGATTATATAGGTTGTCTGACCATTCGACGACTGGTTTGATTGAAATTGTCACTAGTTGGCACTGCTGCTGAACTTGAAGGGCTTGAAGTGTCGGAGCAGCATCTGAAGCACTGCGGGCAGCCTGAGTCATGGCCTGAAGCATGTTCTGGAAGTCATCCACTCCAAATGATGCCACATCCAAGGCAGAAGTGCAGAACCGCAGTTCGCAGAAAACAGCAGCGTAACGATGGTTCACCAACTAAAACGTCCCTGGGTCGCCCCTGGCCCAAAACCAAGAAGCTCCCTGCTACCATGAAAACATATTTTGATTCGAAGCGCCTATGAGATCAGGCTTCGCTGTACATGCGATGTGAAATAAAACTTGTTACTCCCTCTCGATTGTGCAGTTTCATCCTTGCGCATGGGACAACAGAAAACGTCAAATTGCTTCTGATTTGACAAGATCGTCCTGGAAAAACCTGCTGGAGAGGACGCTATCAATTTTTTAAGCGGGAACTGATCTTGTCAAGTATTTTTTACAAAAACTTCCTTCCAGAACATCCCACAAAAACTTTCATAGAAACACCTCTATTATAGACGATCTTCAGTATCTTCTTGCACGGACCTGGACCTCTTAGAGAGTATTTCACCCAGATCTCTTCACAAGGGCATCTAAAAGAATTTCGGTAAACTCTTCGTAGAAGGACTGCTAAGAACGCGATGTAAACTCTCGCGAAATCCGTTTTGGACCTTTTGGAAGGGCTCAGGCATGTGCCACGCAAAATGTCGACCAAATCCGAAGTCCAAACATGACGACAGTTTCACAAAAGGAGCGTTCGAGGCTTTGAACACGTTGTTCGAGGTTATCGAATACCACGTTGCATGAAACCATGACTGCGAAGCCATTTCTCATTTTGGACCATCGCCGGACCAACTTCGACCCACCTTGCTTTAACACGACCCCAAGTGTGAACCCCAAGTGCGAGCACCAAGTGTGAACACAGAATGTAGGCACGAAAAAAAATAAACAGATCAAACCCTCTGTCAAGGGGTGTCGATGCCAGTTTGACACCAGAACCAAATTAATGCCTTCCTGCCTGCGGGCATGAATTCTGAGCAGCGCACAAACTTTGCAAAACGTTGTTTGGGGCCGAACATGCGTGACAAAGACATCCGTGGCAATTTGGTTGCATAGCCCGAGTAGTGAAAGCACTTGGTTTTCGATTCTGGTTTGGCTTGATGGTGCGGGCATCATTGGCAGAGTTGGACTGGGTATGAAGTTTCGCATGGAAGTGAGGTTTTGCAAAAACCAATTAACATATGAGAAGGCCATCATGAATTCCCCCGACAACGGGGTACATGAATGTCAATCACGTATTCCAAAAAAACACGGCCTGCATAGAGACAACAGTTTTCGCAACATGGCGGGCATCGCCAGGGTTTGCCAAGTCGAAACCTCAGAAAATGGTGTCATTTCGAACCGGTGACGTGTCGGCGAATGTCGCTGACCAGGCTTGCTTGCGACCGCGGGTGTCGCAATTTTCGCTTGTGCCGACAGGTGGTTGGCAAGTTTCGCTGTTTGGGGTCGATCTTGGAATTTTGATTCACAGGCCCTTTTGTAACGTATGGTTTGCCAATTGGGGAGGCCGAGCCGGATTTGCCACTTGTGCCTTTACGGTGCGCCATGGTGGCATGTCACCATTCTCACGTCAACACTCTGCTCCTGGGGTTTCAAAGGTTGTTTGACACATCGATTCTGGGTATCTGTCAAGGCCAAGACCTGCCATTGCTTTAAAAAAATCATCATTTTTGGCAACAACCATCACATCTATAGTAGCAGCCCCCCGGATTGACAGCGTCCTGATATTTAGATTGTTTCCCATGCAACCAGTGGTTGTTTCGAGGTACCAAGCCGAGGGCCCACACCAGAACAAACCCTTTTTGTCGCTGGCCTGAACGAAGGCAAATTCTTTGGTCAGGCGGCGAGGGCCGGTTGTCGAATGGTTGTGGCTGGGGTCAAGCCAGCGGGAAACCAAACAATGGACGGTATGGACGGTGGTTTATGATGCTTTGCTTGTATCAGAAAAGAGCGCAGCTGGTGCGTGCTGGTGCGTTCAGCTGTTTTTTTGGCGGTTTTATCCGCATTCCTCTTAGCAAAATGGCAGGCGCATTGCCACCAAACACATCTTGGATCCAGCTTAAACGACCAACATTTGGAAGATGTGTGCGCTCACGGCAGGACAGCGCTGAAGAAACGCTGAAATTGGTGGAACGTGTGGCGCAGCATAGTCCAGAGTGACCTTGCTGCTTTGGTTCTCATGGTTCTCTCAACTTTTGTAATTCCGTTTTTCCTAATTCCCAAATTTGATTGCCACAACTGTTCCCAAGGTATACTTTGCTTTTTGGGATCTCAGATCGGAGACTTGCAGAACTAGAGCAAGACAACAAAGTGAAGCAAGGAAGGCGCAGCAGCAGTCAGTGTCACTGGCCTTCCATTGCAGCAGTTCGTTGACAGGCTTACGCCAAGCCGGGATCTAGAAGGACGATTGCATTGTGAAATGATTCCAGTTTTGCAGGCGGGTTGTTTTATTGATTTGGTACCTGCAGCAGCTCACTGTGCCATGGCAAGGCTGGGATGGTGGATAAGCGACCCAGAAAGCACGTGGGCAGATCTGTTTTCACAGATCAGGCTCGATGCAAAATGATGCAAAGGATGGGGCACACTCTGGCAATCAAACCTGGCAGAGCAAAACCCTACTAGTAGATGTGTCTACACTCTTCTATAAAAGTGCACCTATAAAATTTTATAAATTATTTTCCTATGAAAAAAAAAGGTTTCCTCATGGCTCAGATTCTCAGATTGCCGCCCTCCAGGTTCACGTCGCTTGGCTGCTGTGGAAGAATCCTCAAGAAGCACGAAAAGTGTATTGGGCTTTCTGGCGGCAGCGGCATTACAAGGCCGGAGAATGGAGCGCGTTTAAGTATATATATATATATATCACTATGTTTCACTATGTTTCACTATGTATCACTATGTATCACTATACATCACTAAAATCACTATATTCACTATAATACATCACTATATATCATTATATAATTATATATGTATATCACTATATATCATTACATATCAAGTAGATTTAATTCTAGATCACTATATATATATATATATGTATTATATTTATCAAGTATATATCAAGTATATATCACTCTATATCATTCCATATCACTCTATATCATTTTTATTATATCATTCTAAATCACTGGAACAGTAGGACGATTGAATCAACTATGCCATGCTGCTCAAGAATGATAGGTACCACGCCCTTTTCTGTAGGATCCATCCTGGATTTTCTTAGGGTAGGTGCCAGTACAAACTGGTGGGTGTTCGGGTGCCCGAGCCACTGCGGTCCTTCTGTTGTGCATTCCCTGATCTTGGCCTTCATCGCAGGTTTGGGTTTTGGCCTTTCCATTGGACTTCTTGCAATCCCCCTTCTCGCTATCAGGCTTGGATTTGTGCTTTCGGTCATTCCACACCGCCCATTCTCTGCTGATCCTCGGCCTCACCGGCCTCCCTCTCTTCTCGCTTCACGGCATACTTGTATGAGTGATTCTGATCTGAACTTCCTCCGAGAACAAATCTGTCAACTTTCCATACGTGTGACCACGTTGGAACCTCAGGTGTCAGACCTGAGGAACTCCGGCCATCACGGCTCCACAGCGGACTTTGAGTTGGTTTCAGAGGTTCAGAGGCCGAGGGGCACTGGCACTGGCAGTAGTTCTTCTGTGTCCAACCAGCTGGCTACAGAGATTCCTTCTTGCCCACCAGCCGGTATCCATTTGTGCACATCTCTCAAGGGAGGCAAGTTGTCTTTCAAGGAACGAGCTGAGCGAGCTTGGTCTGCAGGCAATTGAGCAAAGTTTGTGCTCCAAGGCAGGATTTCAAAGCCTCGGCCCACAACTCCCATTGACCTTGCAAACTCTGTCTACGTTATCCTCAGGGCAAAGGGCATCACTCAACCAGTCCGAGCTGAGCGCGCGTCGGACTACAGGGCCCTGGTTGGGGACTTCACTGGTGAGAGTCTTCCCCACAGCTGCGTCTAGAGCTGAGGCAAAGGTTTACTGCTTGGGTGCCAACATCACTTACCCCGAAGAGGTGTATCGATGGAGCTAGATCAAGTAGTGCCTTTGGATGGAGATGCAGTCGAGATGTATCGGGTCTTTTGGCCACCAGATCCAAATTTGGTGCAGAGCAGAAGAGGGCTGGCGCTTGTCGTGTTGGTTTGTTGGCCTGCTGGTGGAGGAGTCCTTCTTGCGCTTCCTTCTGCACTTGTTCCCGCAGAATCTCTTCCCTTCGAGCCCACAGAGCATGGGACAATTGGCCCTCACACCAGGATGGAAGTGCCAGGCGTCCGCATTTTAGAGGAAGGGTGGAAGAGTTAGGCGTAGATGTGGGTGTTCAAGCTTTGTCTGCCATCACACCCCTTGCTTTTGTTCCCGACACAGACGAGACTGGCATCATTAGTTTTGGCGAAGGTCTAGATATAATTCTAGACCCGCAGTTGCTCATGCAGTATGCCAAGGAGTGGATTGGCCAGCAGGCAAAGGCCCCTAAGAAGAAGGTCACCACTGCAGTGCTAGCAGAGCAGATGTCAACGTTGATGACTATGATTCCAACCATCTCCCAGCAGTTGGTGGGTCTGCAGCAGGATCACAAGCAGATGAAGCCCACCATCGAGCAGCAGAAAACCGCGCCTCCTGTGCGAGCCAGTCAGCTTCCTGTCTCTGGTCAGCTTGCGGGATTTGCTCAAATGATGGGGTCCCTACCAAGGACAAAGCCGCTGCCTACGACTCCCGCCCCTGTTCTAGCTTTGCAGACTTCTGGCCCCGATGCGAACTTGAGTTTACAGCAACAAGCAGAAGAGGGCAGTCCATTGCCGGGCGATCCCTATGCTCGAGCTATGTTGGAGCAAAACCGTGTGTGGCACATAACATGCAGCAGGGAAGCGATCCACTTCTAGACGGGCAGGCGGCCTCCTCTGCAAGCTCACTGAGTACCAGAGGGTGGGTCCCAAGGTCGAGAGCGGCTGCAAAGGGAATTAGCGCAGAGGTCAGGGTCATTGTTTCTTGCTGTGCTGCAAAATGTTGTGAGGCGTCTGAAGCCGGCAGCCCCGAGACCTAATTTAATGGAGGAAGTAGCCGACACCGACTTTTCCATGATCAGCTACTTGGAGCAATTCGGCGGCTTCGGGTCATACAAAGAATTGGGGTTGATCCAGTATGCCCTTGCTCACATTTGCGATGTGCTTGTCCGCTCAGACCTCAATGGGCCGCGCGACTACTTGGGGCTGCTCATGGTGGGGGTCGATCAGGCAAATCTGGATGGGAATGGCTGGGAGTTGGCGTACAGGATTACCGATCCAGGGATTCGATCCGCGCTCCAAGAGCTTCAGCCCTCTTGCCCCTCAACAATGGACCACTGTTGCCTTGGCCTAAGAGATGGACTACATCCAAACAAAGCGCCAGGAGATGACGGCGGGACCAAAGGCCTCAGCCGCACGTGCTACTGCCCCTGCCCCACATACAAATCCCAAGAGGAGGAATGGTCGATATGCCAAGGCGAAGGCAGCTGCTGGTTCGTCAGGGGATCAAGCTCCGCAGTGACAGATGGTCTTCTTCAAGATTTTGGTGGAGGACCTCCTGATGGTCATTCTCCTTTCTTTGAGTGCAATGAGGTTGTCGATGATGGTTCCCATTCATGTGACAGTCTTGAATATGAGGTTGGTGTTTCTGAGGAGCAATTGCTATGATAGTGCACCTTTTGAAGATGGTTGTGCGCCAGAACTGCTCCCAGAGTTTAACGTTGGCATGTCAAAGGGCGTTGAGCAGGACAAGTCCCATGTTCCCAAGGGTCTTGAAAATGCAGATGGCCCCCAGTTTGATCATCAATTAGATGCAGTTTTGAGCGCTTCAAGTTCACCAAAGAAGGAGCTGATGCGCCCCACACCGTTTCCATCATGGGTTGAGCAGTTTGTCCGACAGGTTTTGGGAGCGAAGACAAGGTTTTCATACTTTGTTTTACAATCACTTTCTGCCAGTCGCAGTGGTCGTACTGACAGCACTGCTACCGCCTTGTTTCCATTCCTTACCCTCATGGTGATGTGTTTTGAAGTGGCCCGGACCACCTTGGCAAAAAACATCGCCATGTTCGTGCTCTTCGTAAGATGTTGCACCTGGCAGTGATGGCACTGAATTTTGAGCACCTCAGGAGCCCCATGTCTATATTGCCTGTGCTCTACACAGGCTGTCTATGAAAGAGTTTTCAAGCAGATGCAAGATTCAATGAGTTTGGTGCCTTGGAGGCCATTGGCCTCAGCCCAGGCTCTATGTATCATCAGTCAGCAGCAGGCAGAGAGGGTGTAGAGCGGAATGGCATTGATGAGCTGAGGCCTTACACGCCTTTGGATGCCTCAAGGATCGTCTCGCATGGGCGAGGAAATTGGGATTGCACTGACTTCCTGTCGGACTTGCTCTACATGCCCTTCATTGACCTCGTGTCAATACTTTTCAAGTGACACCGCCTGCTGGTAGCTTCCCTGAAGTGTGTGTGCGTGATGCTGCAGAGGTTGAGAAGTTGAGAAGCTGTCCAAGCTGTGGGATGCCAATGGACTTCTTTGCCTGATCCCAGGTTCCCTTGGCCCTTCCTCAAGTGAGAAGTTCCTCCATACGCATGTTTTTGGGAACTTCAAGAACTCCAATGCGGATAGGCAAATTGGTGATAGGAGAGGAAGGAACTTTACGGAGGGTCGCATTTGTGAAGGACCTTCCCATGAGATTCCAAATGCAACTTCGATTTTACAACTTGAAGTCAAAAGGTTTGAGGAAGTCTTGGTTGGAGGCATTGCAGATAGGCGTGATATTTATCATCTATTTGCAGCAAGCTATGAGCGTGCCTCCACAAACACTGTCTACCCACCGTTCAATTTGGGCAGCTTTAAGGGTCTTCAGGCATATGACATTTCCTCGCGAACTGTGGCAAGAGGGCGCGCAAAGAGGCCCGAGAAGAGACGGGGGATTTTTTAGGCATTCCCCGGCCGGTAGTTTTTGAGGCTGATGATCACCTGTCAGTGTTTGCGTCTTTTGCTGGCTTGTTTCAAGGAGATCGCCTTGGTGTGGAACAAAATGCTAGAAGAAGCAGGATGTCATCCAAAATGCTAGAAGAAGCAGGATGTCATCCTGCGCACAACCGGCTCACTGCAAACCAGCCCATACTGCAAAACAAGCCTATTTTGGGTTTGGTAATCGATGATTTCTCTCTGCTGTCGGCAGAGGACCGCAGTGGTGCGAGAGGAGATGTTTTTCATGCCTCAAGTGCGTCGTCTCAGTTTTTGGATCGCGCGAAGCCGACCTATAGGGAGCAACGTGTGTATGGGTCCGATGATAAGGAGGAGGTTCGAGGATCACTGCTTTTCAAGGTGATTTGGTGCTGAGGTCAATTCCACAACGCCCATTGTTGATGCTGGCCATGTATGTGTGGGTTCTCCTGCCGAGAAGCGTCTTGGATTGAGCATGCTTAGTGCGATGGCAGCTTGCCTTCCGTACACAACAGATGCATTGCATTCCAGCTTGGTTGGGTCTTGGATTTTAGTCCCCTTGTATCGTGGCAAGATGATGTCGCACATGAATGCCCTTTTCCAGGTGATCCCTCCTGCAGAGCTTGACGCGGGGAGATCGCAGTTGCGGCCTCTTTCTATAGAGGGCAGCGGCTGAGGAGTTTTTGCTTCTAGCTTGTATCAGCCCACTTGCTCGAATATTGCTGTTCCATTCTCTGAAACTGTGTGTGCATCGGATGCCTCAACATTGAACGGCGGGCTTGTTTCCACAAGGGTGCCTCTTGAGACTTCGAAAATGTTTTGGCGGTCAGCAGAGAAAAAGGCCAGAAACCCCAAGTTGCCTTCACGCACAGCTGCCTTGATTCAGCAGTATGAGGATGACCCGGAAGATTTTGGGTCAGACTCTCACCTTGAGGGGGAAGTTCTGGATGTTGGGAGGCCTGTCGGGCTACGGTATGACTTCATTGAGGTTTGTGGCGGCGCAGGAGTTGTCACAAAATGTCTTGTTGCTCTTGACGTTGTTTGTGGCCCAATCTTCGACATCAGCTCTTCGCGAAAGTATGACATCACTAACCACAGGGTTTTTGCATGGCTTGCTTTCATATTGGAAAGATGGCCGGCTGAGACCTTTTTGGCAGCTCCACCTTTCACAGCGTTCAGTCCTGCTGCTCAGGCATGGCATCCCAGGGTCTTGCACGGCAATAGTTTGGCATTTGCTTCTATGGGCTTGATGGTCGTGGGGAAGAGGACAGGAGTTTTTAGCATGCTTGAGGCCCCTAGGCCCTAGGCGTTCAAAGACTTAGGGCGGGAGGAGCTGATGAAGTTCACCTAGCTTCTTGCGAGTATGGCTCTCCCCGCCAGAAAGAGTTTGCTTTTGATGACAGTAAACATGAATGCTCGGATGCTAGCCCGGAAATGCAGCAGGAAGCATGCCCATGTTCGAATTCAAGGCAAATTCACAAAGCCTTCTGTCGCTTACTGCGAGGGTCTTGCAAAGGCTCTTGCTAATGTGTTTGCCATGCACCTGGCTTTGGAGGTACGCCGTATTAAGGTCGATGGGCTTGAGGATGTCCTTACGAATGATGTTCTTTTGAGTTGCAAGTGGGAAGTCGTGAGCAGCTGGCCATGGAGAGGATCTTCCCACATCAACTTGCTGGAAGTTGCCTCAGTACTTAGGTCGTATGAGGAAGAGGCCAAAACAGGAGGAGATTCCCGTTTTGTTGACTGTGTGGATTCAAATGTTGAGCTTTGCGCTCTCACTAGGCGAAGGAGCTCCTCCAATGCTCTCAGGTTTTTTCTGAGCAAGCACACTTGCTGTGGCTTTTGGACTCTACCCAGCAGGTCGTTTTGCACCAACACGTCTGAACCCAGGTGATCACCCTACCAGGGATTCTGTCATGCCTGATCCAGTCGCTTCTCTCTCTCATGCGGGTTTGCTTCTTTTCAGATCCTTCCAGCACTCGCAGATATGGGCCTTCTCGCTTTCTTGGATGTTCCCCGATGGATTTCGATTCAACTCTTGGATTTCCTGTTGAGGGCCCCCACTCCCAAGTAGGTAGATGGACTTTGCTTAGATGGACTTTGCTTGCCATGGCCTGCGTTGGCGTAGATGCGGTAGGTAGGTGTCATGGAGATCAAGCGCGTCGTGAACTGCGAGCGGGCGTTGGGTTGCCGGAAGGGAGACGGGTCACTGCAAGGACCTCTTCAGTACGGTCTCAGCTCATGTCTGCCTTCAATGTGTGGTTGCGAGATGCAGGGTTATCTTTCGAAGATGTGCTTTTGGCAAGCCCTCCAAATCTGGATTAAGTGAACGATGTACTGTCTAGGTACGGACGTTTCCTGTTTGCGGAGGGAAAGCCTTATTACTTATTACTTATTACCATTTTTCTGACACGATCAACTCTGTCAGTGCGAAGCGTCCCATGTTGAGACGTTCTTTGCAGCAGGCGTGGGATTTGTGTGCCATGTGGATGTCTCTGGAACCATGTGAGCATCATCAGGCGATGCCAGTGCAGGTACTGCTAGCAGCCCTTGCAACGTGCTTGGTGTGGGGATGGACAAGGGAAGCAGCTATTTTTGCGATGAGTTGGGGGATGCTTCTGAGGATTGGGGAAGTGTTGAGTGCAAAGCGCTCTGATGTGGTTTTTCCACAGGACGTTGATGTGGTTTTTCCACAGGAAGTTGATGTGGTTTTTCCACAGGACGTTGAGTTTTCCATTGACAAGAAGATCCTTGAGCCCAAAACGCGCTTCCGTGCAGCTAGACATCAGAGCAGCAGACTTGAACCTCCAGACTTAGGCCTTACGAAAGAATCTGGCCTTTCTCTTCTTCTACTCTGAGAACGCGCCTTGACAAAGTGCTTGCTAGGCTCCTGCCAAATAAGAAGGAGAGCTCGAAGAGGAATTTGACACTTGCCTCATTCAGACCAGGGGGTGCCACTTACTTGATCAGTCTGACAGAATCAGCTGAGATGGTGTGCAGACGTGGCCGCTGGATTTCGCTGAGGGTGATGGAAATATATCTCCAGGAAGTTGCTGCTAGTACCTTCTTGACTGATATTGACCCTGAAGCCAAAAAAAAGATCCTCTTCGCAATGCGGCAATTCCCTGAGGTTCTGAGAATGAGCATGCAATTTTCCTCTTCCAGATTCCCAGAAAAGGCGTGGAACGTTTTCTTCAAGCAGGAGCCACGAGGAGACAGCATGCCGGGTCAGGTTGAACGGATGCAACAAGCCCAAACGAGGTGGCATCACCGTCACACGGCAGAAATACGCTGGCAGAAAAGATGCGTGAGCTTCCCTATATATTCGTCTATATCAAGTATATTTCACTATATATCATCATCATATATATATATATATTTTTCTACGTATCAAGTATATACCAAGTGTATATCACTATAAATCACTATAAATCACTATAAATCACTATAAATCACTATAAATCACTATAAATCACTATAAATCACAATAATATATATCATGACATATTACTCCATATTACTACATATCACTATGTTTATTGCAAAATGTAGCCATATGTTGTCACTATAGTTAAACACACACACACATATATATATGTATGTATGTATGTATGTATGTATGTATGTTATGTATGTATGTTATGTATGTATGTATGTATGTATATACGGCATTGACTTGTTGGGTGGTTTTTTCGATGTCATCTTCCATGCAGGATGCGGAGGCGCGATCCTTCTGGGCCAAACATTTTCCAGTGCGGAGCTCGCAGGTGGTTGGCTACGTGCCAAAGTCGGGTAGCGCTGGCTGCTTTTTTTCTTGTGCCGAGGTCTCGTCCTATGGTTACTTCGAGGAACTGGACATTTTGACCTTGGTCGTGAAAGTGTTGTTCATTGTAATTGTATGCCATTTTCGCTTCCAGAAATTTGATATCCGATGGTTTGACGCAGGAGCGCGCTCACATCATTGCCATCCGCGCGACGGAGCACATGATGGCCTTGCGAAAGCAGGTGCCATGTGTGCTGTGTGCTTCATGTGTTTTCTGTCCAAAACTTGCTACCGTCAAACACCCAAATTGTTGTTTTGTTCCAATACAACCAGACACATGGCTATCCAGCCATAAAGGACAGACGTACACACACATAAATGATGTGTGCATGTGTGCATGCGTGTATGTGTGTATGTGTGTATGTGTGTATGTATGTATGTATGTATGCATGCATGCATGCATGTATGTATGTATGTATGTGTGTATGTATGTATGTATGTATGTATGTATGTGTGTGTATGTATGTGTGTATGTATGCAATGTAATGTAATGTAATCTAATGTAATGAAATGTAACGTAATGAAATGCAATGTAATGTATGTAATGCATGTAATGTATGTAATTTTTGTAATGTATGTAATGTATGTATGTAATGTAATGCATGTAATGTAATGTAATGGAATGGTATGGTATGGTATGGTATGGTATGTAATGTATGTAATTTATGTAATGTATGTAATGTATGTAATTTATGTAATGTATGTAATGTATGTAATGTATGTAATGTAAGGCAATGCAATGTAATGCAATGTAATATAATGTAATGTAATGTAATGTAGTGTAGTGTAGTGTAATGTAATGTAATGTAATGTATGTAACATATACATAGGATGTGTTGATGGGTCTAGTCCTGGTTGTTTCATGGTCACCGCGAACTGCTGTTGCAGTTTGATGTTGGTGGCACTGCAGAATCTTCCAGCCCAGAGCCAACCAAACCAGACAATAAGGAGATGAACAACTCCACTGCCTGGAGCTAAGAGGTTTACGGCGTTTAAGGCAGGCGCAAGTTGTGTTTTGAAGAAGTGTGAAAATTGTGCAGGTTTTGGTTGTGAACAACGACATTTATGACCTGGTGGTTCAACATTTGAATGACTTTTTGGGCAAGGCCGAAACCAGCTGAAACCCACAGCTTTGATGCTTCCATTCTTGTGTGATGCTTCTGCAGGATGCGCCTGAGAACTTCAATTCCCAGGCGCGGAGGCGGTACCACGAGAAGTGGCTAGCCAGAAAAGGTGGTTTCACACCCAACCCTTTGATTTTTTTTCAATGTGTTTAGGGCAGTTTTAGTTGAGGTTTCGGACCAAGCCGTTGTGCACCCAGTTCTCGAGGAGTTTGCGCGTAAGCTGCGAGACACCGCTGAGGAGTTGTGCCAGGATCTGCTTGGAGTTTCGGAGTTTTCGCGGGGATGTCGCCTCTGCGGTTTCCTGTTTTTTTTTTTTTTTAAGAGGGAAACTATAGTAACCAGCATAGAATTCAAAAATTCAACACGGAAATAATGGTAGAGTATTTTTCTACTTCATTTGGGGATGAATGAGGTGCTATAAAGTGCTATAGGATAAATTTGACTTGTCACATTTTTTGGTGGTTAGATGATTACGCGTGAATATAATTAGGCCTTCTATTATATAATCCCAGTGGAGAAGTATGATTTGTAGAGGAAATGCAAGGGCCCGTGTCATGGTCTCACAGGACATCATCGATCTTACGCCACTACTGGTCCAATGCCCAGCCGGAGGTTAAGAGCTACCACAGACAGCACCTTGGCTGGCTAAGGTTTTTGTGTATGTCGCCTGCAACTCAGAGTCTCATGTTTGGGAGAGAACCGCTGCAACCAACAAAATTTGTTTGACAGTGGATGCTGGAGCCGAAACCACAATTGACATAGCCACCGGATTTTTGTGATTCCACCTTCAGATTCTGCCATTGCTGATCTTCCAGTTCTTCTTCAACGCAGGCCCACTGTACTGCACTAGTTTACAGGCTGACTTTGATTCAATCTTCTGATTCGAACGAACTTTCCCGTTGGGCATCAGTCAGTCTTCGAATCAACCGAGGTCAGTACTACTTGAAACAGCACCTTGGCTCTGTGATGTCCACCGCGGTCAAATCTCGGTGATAGATGAATAAGTCTTGCTAAACTGGTGGCCTTATCCTCAAAAAGTGACGTCTTCCGTGACCAAAATGGTACCCTCTGGTAAAATAACATAGCTATTGAAAATGGTCATTTATAGTGGATTTTCCCATTGAAAATGGTGATTTTCCATTGCTATGTTAGTTTACCAGAGGGTAACCCCCAAATAATGCACCAACCATTGGGGCCTCTCAGGTCCGGCATGTTGGAGCAACTCATGATGGGCGAATCCTCTCGGCGGCTGCCACTTGTCCCATTTTATGGGCACTGGTCACGTTGAAGCGACCCCAGGGCCCAAGATCAACGGCAGGTCAAGCAATAAATATCTGAGGTGGATACCATAGTGTTCATCATGCCTTGCCATTTTTCATCATTTTCCCACATTGGGCTTGAGGGAAAATTTACGAACACCTCCCTTTTTGGCAGGAAAAACTGCATGCTTTGCAGATTTTCCCTCACACCCAGTGACCATCTGAGGTGATTTGCGCAACATTCCCCGGTCCCGCGAAAAAAAAACCACGCGCGCGGGGCTGGCAGCTGGCAGCTCCTTGCGGGATGTCGCTCTGCCGGGCAGGAGGTCACGGGTCGAAGTTGCACCAGTCTCATTGTGGTTCAATGGTTGCAGCGTGAGTGAAACTTCGTAACCAAAGTAAGGATGGCAGATTCAGCAACCTTTGTTGAATGACTGGTCTTGAACTGCAACTTATAGATACTGGGACCATTTGGTATCAGCCATCGTGGATCATGATCTGCTCCCGGATGCCATGGCATGATGGGCAGCATGATCAGCTGTTGACAGGTATGAAGTCTTCTAGAACTGTCTGGTGGTTTCAAATGGCCGTGGTTTAAAGGATTACATTTGGGATAATAATCGTTTATTCGCAAATGATAAACGTTTTTTCCTCCTCAGTGGGGTTGAAACCACGAACATAGGCTGGCAATGGCCATTTTGGCTCCAGTTCGGGGTCCATTGGTTCCACGGGTCGGCATGGCAAAGAAGCGAAAAGCCTGGCCCTAAAGTGGTGCACAGTGCTGCAGGGGAATGCCAGCCTTGTAATCCATCAGTACATGACATGTACTGCTACATGTACTGTAGTTGATCTACCTACTCACTTTGGACTCAAGAATTGAAAGTGGGAATGCATGTTTTTCCCATGCCCGTGAGCTTGATCGCATTTTTCTATACAACTTCCCGGAAAGCCAGTGGCAGTGGTCAAACTCAAAACCATCATCCCCTTCGGTCCCCTTCCACCTTTGCTTCAGGCCGCATCCCAAGCCACCCCAGAGGCATGGATTGCAGCAGAAATCGCACCAGCCGCCAGCCCCATTCTGCCCTGTAATAGGACGAGGCCTTGGATTTTGAGGATGATGGTGATGGCCTGGAGCCCAAAGTTTCGCATCTGCTGGGGGTAAACAATTGACCACCAGAAGACCAGACGATTAGGGCTGATTAGGGAAAGAACAGCTTCAAACAACTCAACAACTTCAAAAACATTGTCTTTTTCTCTGGTGGTATTTCAATTTTACTGTATGCCCCATGCCCCTCCCCCAAAAAGGTAGTAGTTCTTTGGTTTGCCAAGTTTCCCAATCCAGGCCAGGAAGAGGCAGAGGATGAGGCAGACGCGAGTGATTTGGGTATTTTGGGTGACAGTTGTTGGAGCCTGGCCATCTGACCAGGAGGAGATTGTTGACGCAGAAGCAGAGGACATCGCAGATTCTGACTTGATCATAGGCGAACATTTGGGCTTAGCTGTGGCAAGATATTGAGTGACAGCATGTGACAACCCGAAACAGCCACAAGAACATGCTGCCAGGACGATGGGGAGGGTGATGAAGAAGAAGAAGCTCCCAAGATGATTTGGAGGTCCTGGAGTCCTGGAACCCTGAGATACCCCAAAAGAATCAAACAGTTGATTGGGTTAAGTTTTGATGTATATATCTACCAACCCATGTAGACAGTCGATGAAATGCAAACCTGTCATTGTCGTTGTTATCCCCAATCACTGTCTGGTATTTTTCTTCAATTCTTGTTGGTTCGACTTGTTTTTTTGCCGCTTAACTATGCTTGAATCATGCTTCAATGTTGGTTCAATCGCTGTTCAAGACATTTTTTTCTGTTTGCTTAGGTCCTATTTAGTGTACATCACGGCGATTCAACCAGCCCCCCAAGGTATGCTGGGGCTTTGTTTATACACAACAACAGCTATCAAAAAATGTTGTGTGACTACTAAAGCTTGATGAAGGGGGTTGTTATAATAGTCATATGATGTCAAATATTGTCAAATGATGTTTATTGTAACTATAGGGTTTCATTCACAAAAAATCATCCTACAGTAGCCCTATTAATCCCTATTAATCCCTATTAATCCCTATGAATCCCTATTAATCCTCGATCATTGTGGGGGTCTCCGACCTGGCGACCCGCTAGGCCCGGCATCGATGCCTTGGAAGATGGCGAACAGTTGGATGTGGAGCAGCGATGCCCGAAATGGGATGGGATGACATCGGGGTAACAAGGAAGCGATAAACGAAACGGAGGACATACCCTCTGGTAAACTAACATAGCTATTGAACATGGCCATAGAAATAGTGAGTTTTCCCATTAAAAATGGTGATTTCCCATAGTTATGTTAGTTTACCAGAGGGTATGGCAATGAATTCTTTGCGGAATTTCTTGCGGGATGTTCTGGAATAACGATGAATCAAGGGTGTCTAGAAGATAGGAAACGTGATGTAAACCAGTCAACATATGTAGGGAGGGGGTACTTTGGTCTCCTTTTCTTCTCCGTACCCATGAAATCAGCAAGCCACGGACAGCATCGCCTGAGGCCGGGGACCTATGACATGTTACACCGAGCACAGGTTGAGTGGCCGTGTTTGTCCGTGGATGTGATCCGCGATGACCTTGGAGCGCAACGTGCCTTGGTGCATAGGCCTGCCATTCAGAGGGACTGGGGCTGAAGATTCTCCAAGTGCTTCAAGATTAATTTCAAGATTAAGATGATTAAGCACAGCTTCCAGAGATTTCTGGGGCTCCTGCCTTGAGGCTCCACTTTCCCCATGACAGCATATGTTGTCGCGGGATCGCAGGCTTCCCGAACTGAGGCGTGGCATGGGCAGCATGTGACATGACAGGATCATACAGGATCAAGATCGGCATCCTCGAAGTTGGATCAAATTGGACAGTGAAACGACTTGGGTGCATGGCCTCTCAGATATTGACCCTTGCCCTTGCTAATATGTCCATTTGGATCCCTGAGGACAATCGGCTTTACGTCATGAAATGGTGCTGCCCTTAGCACGTTGCTATCAACAAATTTGGTTCATGGAGTGAAAACCGGTTGGTATATGAACAAATCAACAGATTCGGGAATGCCATCTTTTCATTACTCACATACATACAGACACACACGCATATATATATATACATACACATACATGCATGCATGCATGCATGCATGCATACATACATACAAACATACATACAAACATACATACAAACATACATACAAACATACAAACATACAAACATACAAACAGACACACAGACACACACACATGCATACATGCATACAAACATACAAACAGACACACAGACACACACACACATGCATACATGCATACATGCATACATGCATACATGCATACATGCATACATGCATACACACACATGCATACATGCATACATGCATACATGCATACATGCATACATGCATACATGCATACATGCATACATGCATACATGCATGAAATATGTATGTATATATATAGATATATGCACATGTGCACACAGACACACATGTACATATACGCATATGACAGACAGCTACACCTTCTTACTCAAGTTGTAGTTGATTTAGAACCAGGCATAAACTCTACAAGACGTCGAAAGATGGCCGAGAGGACTGAAACTTGACAGCCCTGTGGGGTGGTACTGTATGCTGCTTGTTGGTCGAAGTCTCCTTTGCCCAACTTTTCCCAGGATGAGGAGGATGAGGAAGAAAGCGACAATGAGGACAGCGAGGACGAACATGAAGCAGCATTGGAGTGTGATCCTGAGCACCGCAACTGCAACATAGCTGTGCAAATGGGGCATTCCTCCATTTCATGGGTTTCATATCTTTTCATGGCAATCTTTCATGAAGAATGTGACTTGAATATGATGATCAAACCATGGTTCAATGTGTGGGAATAATACCCTCATGTTTACACAAAGCCAGAATTGGCTCAAGATCATCTATTTATCTCTGTATATATATATATTATCATTATATAATTCTATTTGTCGCCCTTATAACCCCAGGATATTTAGGTTTCATTAGGTTTCACAAAACCAACACTTCCACATGGGTCCCATGTGGTCAGTGGTTGAGGTCTAAGGCGACCCCACACCCTGGTGGTGTGAACCGGGTCCGCGCCATGCCACAAGCCGGCCACATTGTGGCCACCTGGGCCGACACGGGCAAGGTGCACATGTACCCAAGCAGCAAGTGGCTGAGTGAATATTGAGACAACACCTTCAAGTAGTACACACACATAATATATATATGTATATATATAATATACATAATTTAGATAAGTAAATTATACACACACATAGATATACATATTATATATATATAAATAATTTGTGCGCGTTTTTTTTTTGGTTGGGGAAGTCATTAGGATTTTCATTTTGTCACATTATGATCTATGTCATGACCCCCCAACTATAGGCTCCTTCCTTTTTCAAACTGTGAAAAAAAAACGCATATCTGGTAAAACGGTATTTCCTAATTTTAAATTCCAATTCAACGAAGGTATTTTCCAAATTGTCAATCAAGTTCAGGCCATTTTTGGGTCCAAGGTGGAACCTGGACGCTCAGCGAAAAGCCTTGAACAAAGGGGACCGGGTTTGAGCCTCGCTGGAAACCCATGGATTTTCCGAAGATGGGACTTACTGTAACCGTTCTGAAACCATGGATTCTACTCTAAGATTCGTGAATCCTCCAAATTTTCCCTTGAATTATATAATCCATTGTTTGAAATCCATTGAGTGATTGAGTGGCTGCTGAACATCTCTCTTACTATGAATGCCCCACTCCAAGGCTGCACCACAGGCGAAGCCGATCTTCACATGTGAGTCCCACAAAGATGAGGCTGGTGCGTTGGTGGAGATTGGTGAGACATATTTTACCCATTCGAGTTTCAATAGAAAAGGCCAATAAAAAAGACGTGGCCTATATTCAAGACACCATGTCGGACGTGGATAGTTTCATAATAATTGTTGGCTATACTAGTAGTCTCTATAGTCCGAAAATCATGAATCGAAAACGACAGCCAAAAAAACAAATTAACATCTCCAGAGTTTTGGAGGCATCCATATGGCATCAAGCATATCAAGCCCAGCAATGGTGCCAGCCTTGCCAGCTGCTAGGGCTTTGCTCTGGACTTCAGCCCCAACGAGGCAGGTCGTTTTCTGTCAGGCAGCCGGTCCCTCAGCGCACAGCGCACAGCGCACAGCGTGGCCGCGTGGCGCCTTTCGGTGCCACCGAGGCAATGATTCCCAGGTGTTGCTTTGGGGACCAGTACCTGGAGGTCTGGGGAAACGACTGGTGGGAATCGGTGGGAATGGTGATTCCTGTGGTTGGTGTCCTTTTTTGCTGCTTTTTCTGGCACGTTGCACTGGTCCTGCAGGTTGGACAGTCGAGTCCCAGCAGCCCTTCAAGGGGCACAAATCCTCAGTGGAGGATGTCCAGTGCATGGGCTCAGAGTCTTAGAGTCTTAGAGTCTTAGAGTCTTAGAGTCTTGGAGTCTTAGAGGCAGGGTTTGAGATTTTCCTTGCTGCTTTTGCAAACTGTGACAGGAACTCTTGTTCCCAAGGTGGAAGAAGTTGGGAAACAGTTTTCAGTTGGTGGCCAAGATGTCGATTCACCGAGTGATTCTCTCAGCTCTAGGCTCTACAGTGCTGAAGCAAGGTCCACTTTCGCATCTTGCAGCTCTGACGGAAGCTTCAAAGTGTGGGACATCAGAGAGAAGGAGACCATGGAGTGGTGCAACAATGACCCTGCTGGAGGTCACAAATAGCATCAAATAGCATGGCCACAAGCTCAAACCATCCAGATAAATAAATAGATAAATAAATAGATAAATGAATAGATAAATATATAGATAGATAAATTAATAGATAAATATGTATACACACATATATATATAAATTATATTTATTTGATAATTGCTGTGCAAATCTTGAAGTTTGGAAGAACAGGAATCCCTGGTTTCTTTGAGTTTGTCCACCACCTCAGGTAGTAGACAACATGGAAAAACATGTGGTCAACCCATTGCCATCCAAGTGAGCTAAGAGCTTTTGCAAAGGAATTTCGTGGTCCCCGTCCCGTTTGACGCATCTGGGATCTACGTATACAGCTATTCTTATGATTGTCATGTACATGCCTACCTTGCAGAAGGACTCCTTGTAGGTGGCAGGTGAACAAGCAACCGGCACCAGAGAGATTCGTCCCAACCAGGATCGGAAAAAGCCAGCCATCAATGTGCCCGGCCCCTTGAGTCATTGAGTCCTGAATTTGGAATTCGCCGTTGAAGATCCGGGCCACTTGATTTCAACATCGTTGTCCCCCATAGAAGTGGGGTAAATCAATCAGATACCTGGGATGAACAGCCGGTGCTGGGCTCCGGATGGCTCCGGGCTCCCGGACTTCAGGCCAGATGCTCATGGTGGCTCGGACGTCAATGTCCTCAGTGATGGACTGAGTGCTGGTGGTTTCAACAGTTCCATCATGTTCTCCAGGGTTTGACCCAGTTTGCCTGATTTTGCCTGTAAATCCCAGGCTGGAGTCCGATCGTTGGCGAGCTCATTGTGACAGGTGTCATTCACAGAGCTTGTGAAGTCTTGTGAGGTTTACTGGAAGCTGTGCAGGCAAACCATGGCCTTGATTTTCCCATGCAACTGTGTTTCTAAGATGTGTTGATGACTGAATCAGAAGATGCGATCATTCCGCTGATTTTGGGCTCAAGTGTCAGGATGGCCTTCCTTCATTCGTCAAGAAGTGTAATAAGTTTTTCATGGTCACATGAGGATGGAGAGAGAGAGGTTGGTCAAGAGGGATTTGAATTGCCCATAGTGATCAACCTGGCCAGAAATGGCACTGTAACCATGTGTATCTCCAAACAGACCCCATCAGTCAGGGCTAATTCTTATTCTTGCTGTACTTTTCTTACTCCCTTTCTCCCCGTTTGCGGGCAAAGTCGTGCTAGGGATGTGAGATGATGTGAGCATGGTTCACGGCATCGCCCAAGCAACATGTCTTTGGACTGGCAGGTTCACCTGCCAACTCCTTGCCGGATCGGATCCCAAAGGAATCCGCAAGTCCTTCGCGTCACCTGTCCCTGGGGCAGCTGCAGACCGAACTGGCGAGTGTTCAAGAGCTGTGCAACGAGTTGCGTGCAGAGATCGATGCACGCTGGCGCTTGGAGCCGGCCAAAAATGGCAAGGGCAGAGGCAAAAAACGTGTGAAAGTTGTGAAAGCACAGTCCTTTGTTGAAGATCGCACCCTTCAGGTGCTTGGTGCTCAAAATGGAGAAGATCTGAAGAGGATCTTGCAGCAGCATCAGGAGCGGGTTCCAACAGCCCAAGGTGTGCAACGACAGCTCCAAGAAGAGCTCCAGCATGCGGCAGGTGATGCGTGGCAGCTTGCCTTGGGACTGCCGCAGTTGGACCAGCGAGTCAGCGAGCTGAAAAGACAGCAGCTGGGCGTGGGAGTCCGTGGGAGAGTTGCGTGTGAGAAATCAACAGGGCGACTTGGAGATCTCAGAGCTGATCAGTTGGCCCTGCATCTTGAAGCCAGTGACCTCGAAGGTAAGACAGCCGGATACAGCCGGTATGCATCTTCAGCACCAACGTTCTGCGAAACTGGCCATGGACGCTGAATCTGAAGGACAAGAGTTGCGGCAGTGCCTCCAAGTGAAGCAGGGCACACATACAGACGACGTCTCTTCGTTCCCGTCTCGAGGTGACTCAGCGCTTGCGGCAAGAGATCCCACAATACAATGGCAATCACAGGTCTTGCAGCTGGAACAGTTGCTGGCACAGCAACGGGAGAATCTGAAGGCGGGGACTGCATAGCCCAAGCCGAGGTGCTGTTGTGTTTGCAACTCTCCCCCACGAAATCTTCTGTTAGGTGATGTTTGATCATGGCACCCTGATGCAAGATGATTCAAGACCATTCTTTCGCAGATCAGATCAGAAGATGTGTTTCTCTGATCCTATAAGTTTTTTCCTCCCCAAATTTGTCACTTCCAAATGTTTTATGGCTTTGTCATGCTTTGTCCGGATCCATTCTCCATCATTTCCATCCCCGACTTCCCCATACACCATCCATCCATCCATCATCCCAATTTTGATGGTAAAACTTGTCATGGCATGCATACCCGGCTGGTTGACTCCCCATAATAATAACAGTGCCATGACATCCCATTATGTATCTGATAACAATTGATATCATAACATATTTCTGTGTGTATCCTTGTGTATATATATATATTGATATATTTATAATATATACATATATAATATAATATATAGAATATATGATAATATATATATATATATATATGTATTATAAATATAATTATATATACATATAAAAACATAAACTATACACCACATGTATCCCATTAACTATGGCATATGGTCAAAAATATATACCCCCCCTTCCCCACCATCCATCATCCATTCAAATCCATTAAGAATCCCTAATTTTGGCTCCTTGAAAACGTTGAAGCATGTTGAAGCCCAGGGTCTGCTGGAAGCCCAGCAGTTGGCGCAGCACTTGGAGCTGCAACCTCCAGCGCTGCTCGCAGCTCTTCGCGCCTCGCCGAGGCACTGGGGCAGGACGTGACGAAGCACCTCGCGGAGCGTCGCGGAGCTAGCGCCGTAGGGGAAAGGAGATGGGGTTGGAAGGGTGATGGGTTGCAATCCGCAAGTCTTTTGGGAAAATTAGTGAGTTGAAATAGGTTTGTTCAAGTATGAACTTGGTAGTTTGGCCTAATTTCCACTTGGGCTTGCCCAAAACATGGGGCAAAGACTCATGGTTTTCGGCAATCACGCCAACTGGCTGCTGGTAGGATCCAGAATCAGAACTTTTCTTTTTGATGGCAAAAGGAGAGAAGATGGTGTAGAACCAACTGCTTCGGACTTAGGATGGTTTTAGGGGTCGTTGAAAATACGAGCTGTTTGAAGCCAGCAAATGTCGGGATCTGCCCAGTGGCCGCGCAGCCCTTTGGTGGCAGTTCCATAGCCAATGTGGAAAAAGAGAGAAGCGCCAGCCGCCACGGGCGATCTTTGCTGCAGAGATTTTGCCAGTTCTGGGGTCACAAGTGAAATTGGATGCGGACATTTTGGCTTTGCAATTAGTGATTGGCAATTCTGATGTGCCACGATGCCGCCAATTTTTGACATGTTTTGACCATGGACGTCATCAAAGCAGCCGCAGAATCTGACCTGTCAAGACCTTACACCAAGACATATCCAAGACATATCCTGTCGACATCAAAGGCAGCCTGGAACAGGGCCGTAAACAGCGCCGAGGAGGCGAAGGCAAGTCAGGCCCATGACTGCCAAGAGCCATGGCCAGGAAGGTGGGTTTTGATGGCAAGGCTGGGAGCAAAATGGCTGTCTTTCGCCATGTGAGTGTGAAACAGGGATGATATACCTCTCAAAATGGCAATTTTGCTGGGGAAAAAAGGATAAACCATCCAAAATGGATTTTTGCGTATTATACCATCTATTTTCAAACAAAGAAACTCCGTTCTGACACGCCAGGATGCTCCCACAGATGGGAACAACAAGTGCCTTGACAGCATTTTTGCAGGGAAGCACTGGCACGGCACATGCGGCTTGACTTAAGGCTGGCGCTTCCACAGAAAACCGGAGGCAGAAGGGGCGGGTTGGGGTGAAACGGCAACTGGAACTCAGCCCCTGAATCAGGGGAAGCATCTCCACGAAAATCGATAGGGCAAGGCGCGTTGAAATGGGAGCCTTGCGACTTCAGCTGGATTCATGATCCATTTTGATTCTTGCTTCGCTTCCTAACTTTGTAGGTGCTCCCTCTCCAAGGAAATCCCTCAACCCAGGCAAGTTGTCGTGTTTGGGTTGTCCTTGTGACCTCCTGGGTCAAGCCATTTGTTCAATTTTGGACGTTGAGTCCCTTGAGGCGTCAGTGCATCTCCCAGGAAATCCTTGATACCAGGGCAGGCTGCCAACAAAGAAGGCGCTGCATGCTGCACCTGATGAGGGTTTGCGTGCTGCCATGTGCTGACGTGTTCCAGGAAATGAGAAAAAAACCCAAAACAAGGGCACCTTGATCCAGCAGGTGACCACCTCAAAACTGCGAGACTGGGGATAGTTGTGCGTGGATTCGTGGATGCCGTTTGTCACCGTTTGTCATCGTTTGTCAACCAGAGTGTGGTCATGCCATGCGCCATGCGCCATGCGCCATGCCCGATTCGCTGAGGCGGCTGCCTCTGTGAATGCGGACTCCATCTTTGGTGCCCTCAGGCCACGGCAGTGACGGCCAGTGACGGCCAGTGACGGCCAGTGACGGCCAGTGACGGCCAGTGACGGCCAGTGACGGCCAGTGACCATCGTTGCCATGACCAAGGCGAGGTCAAGCTGTGAACGTTGGCTTTGGGTCCATCATGATTGAGCAGGATCTGATGGAGGCCGGACTTCGGCCATGACCATCCCGGCCGCGTGGAAGGGAAAACCTGGGGCAAAAGATGTCCTGAATGGATCTGAATGGGCTATGGCGGCCATGTATGATATGTAAGTCTAATGTAAGTTATGTGAGCTTCTTTGAAGACCCCTGCAGGTACCCATGTTCAAAGCTTGCAGCGCTAGCTTTGTGAGTGCCTTGGCGCAGGACCGAGCACCCTGTCAATTGGTAGTTATGTGAGTCATGTGTGCAGTTGGCATGTAAGTGAAGACACTCGACTTGCACATCTATATCATGTTAGATATGTTTAGGCCCACCATTCGAGCATCTCAGCCCTCCATGTTCTCTAGATTCTAGATGCAGCTGTGAATATTGTGTGTTCATCAGGGCCTGTGCACCAAATGGATCAACGGATCTCTTGCTCTCCAGGACGCCTCCGAAACGACCAAGGCTTTCTCTGAAGGGCAAATCATCCAGGAGGCCCCAACTCTCTGCACTTCCCATGGCTTGACCCAGGGATTTTGAGACTCGCCCTGGCAACCGACGCTCAGGCTGGGGCGCCCGGAAAAAGCATGGTGCTGCTGACGCGCGGAGCTGCGCAAGTCATGAAGAAGGCCCTGGACGAGCAGGGAAGCCTTCGGCGTTTTTTTAATGTTTTTTTCCCCTCCTCCAAAACCATCATGAATTGTTTTATGCCCCATTTCTCTTGATTTTATGTCCCACTATGTTGCACACACTCATTTTCAAGAGAGTGATGTGCCACCTTCTCGGTGGGTTTCAGGTAGTGAATCAGATAGTGATAGTGGTCGATTAGCCGTGGAGACATGGCAAGCAGGAATAGACTTCGTAAACCTAAAAGATGTAAAACTCTGAGTCAAGAAACTTGACCAGTGGGGAAGGTGTCGGGCTAGCACACAGTTTTGCTGGGGGTAGCTGCGTGCAGGGCGAGGTTCTGATGTGCCTTGGCAATCAAAAGGATTCAAACAGGATTCAAAAGGCAGATTGTGCATGCCCAGCGCGCCGAAAGCACATGCTGTCAAGCTTAGTACCCCACAATATCCAATGCCTGTTGGACCGGAAAGCAAATTCGTTGAGGAACCTAAAGCAGGGCGACCACTATGGCGAAACGATGCTTCTGGGGTTGGAGCAAGTCTGGCGGGTGTCTTTGGTTTCTTTGTCTTCCAGTGCCTTGGTCAGAGAACATGTTTTGATATTTTTGGTGCACAGCGGGATGTTGCTTTCGTAACAACATGTTGCGGTATGATTTATAGCAAACGAAAGGGACACAAACCAATACATGGCTGGAATATATCAGCAATAGTCATATTGAAACAGAATGTGAGGCATGATCATCGAGATTCGACGAGATTCTTTTCGGAGAATTTTGGAGGCTGGGACGGGTGCAATGGCTGTGCAGTAACGTGCTAGGCACAGCAGTTCGGCAAAGGCAGATCGAGTAAGAAGCCCAGCAGTGATAGCCATGCAGGATTTTCCAGTAGAGATCAAGCAGTTCGAGAGCCTTGGCTAAATGTATGTGTGTGAACTCGGCTGATTGTGGTTCTGGGAGAAGACCTATTGTGTGCAATGCATCCGTTTTTTGTGGATATTGTGATATTGGCAGCCAGCAACCTTTTTCTGTTGTGCTTCAAGCATCGTCTACACTTTTCATTTCACAGCATCATCCTGATCTCTTTGATCAAACGAGTCGGTGCAGTCGTTCATCATCGGTTTCCATCAGACAAAGATTGCCATGTCCAAAACCACCAAAACCACAAGGAAGACGTGATTGAAGCAGATGTCAACTTCTATCCATTTCTATCATTCGATACCGACTGAGGAGCTTTTTTGACGTCACCCTGGACCAGTTGTTTTCAGGGACCAGGACCAATACCTGCGACATCTTCACCGGGCTGTCCATGAAGACGCAGCTCACCACAATTTTTTGGTCGAGCGAAGCCGGTGAGGGATATCCCAAGATTGGAAGTTTTCCAACAGGTCAGGGATTTCAAAATTGATCAAAATTGGAGGTATCCCAAGAGTTGGGTTCCCACCATGAGATGGTCACCCCAAAAGCTTCGTTTTGACCCATGCCCACATGCAAGGAACATCTCACATGCTGAGAGCCAAGGTTAGAAGTGTTCGATGAGCACATTCTCAGGAGAGTATTCTTCCCTGGGGAGACGGCCACCTGCCTCAACGTTTTTCTGTGCCACTTGCAGTGGTAACTGGTAGCTTATGGATGCATGGAGGGTTATGGAAGGGACTGCAGATTTTGCGGGAGTGCCTTTCATGTGAGCAGTTTCCGACAAGTTGTGGATTGGTTAGTGTGTTTTAGGAAAAAATGCCAAAGATCAACCCAGGTGAAAAGGAAGTGATATATATATATATATATAGTGACTATAGTCTAGTGATATGTTACTAGTGATGCCCAGCATCAACAAGACATCAACATCCTCAAATCGGCACAGCCCAGGTGTTGCAAGAGGGGGATGACAGCAAAGAACTGGTGCTGTTACAAGACGGCATGGCCGTATTGGAAATCGCTGGGCGCAACGTTCGAACCGAGACAAGGGGGATGAAGGCGATGTGGCACTGGTAAAGGATGTCAAATGGGCTAACATATCCGAGATAGATTCGAAATTAATGAGGAACCGGAGAGTGTTATCGAACTCTTTTTCCTTCTTCAAGTCATATATCATAACTGCCTGCTATCACCAGCATGCTGACCATTTTCCTCATTGCTGGCTGTGTCAGGAGAGGAGAGAAGGGAGGTCACACGCAGAGGCGGGGCAGCGGTCATTTCCAGTGTGGATTGCCCTGTCAAATTTGGATGTTGATGTCCTGAACGCCAGGAAGATAAGGAGGAAGAGGAGGATTCCCAAGATCGCCCTGCTTGCTTCGGTCACCTCGCCGTTTCAATTCAGGAATGTTCCCCATTTTTCATTTTGCGAACAGTTCAGTATGTATGAATATTAGTTTTGCAACATAGCCCGCGCTCCATTTGTTGGTTTGTTTTTGGTACGGGGAATCTCCCCAGTGCCGATGCCAGCTTCAGCTACCTCAGGTGAGCTGGAATTCCTGGGTTTGAGTTCTGTTCGCAAGACAGAGGTCAAGGCACTGACTCCCTGCGTTTGCAGGCCCACGGTGTAGCTGAAAAACCGCAAGGGTGGGGCCGGAAGTGAGGCCATGCAAAACATGGGGGTGAAATTGTTGAGGCAACCCCAACTGAGAACCAATTCACGGGTTTCCATGTGAGGTAGTGGGGTGTGTCTCACAATACCCCCGCGAATAGCCAACTTTCAGGGGCAGTTGCGCATTGTGAAACATCATGTGCCTCAATGTCCCCTCGTTCCCCAATTGCAACAGTTTCTGCTTCCTGGCTTGTGCTCTGAGACTTCCCCTTCTGCCAGGGTGCTTCACCGCGAGATGGTCCCTTTCATTGCACAGGAGAAAGCCATAAGAGCTGAGTTGGAGGGTGTCCTGGCAGCCAATGCATAATCCGCAAGCAGCTTGCAGCAGGATTGCTCACCCAGCCATCCAGGTAGCCTCCTGATGCAGATGTTCCATCAGAACGTGCGAAGCACTCACCATGCGCAATCCAGTGTGCTGGGCGATTTTGTGGCTGCAAAATGCAGTGAGGAGTTCTTGATGTGACTTGACCGCAGCTGGCGCCACCAGTGGCACTGGTGACCCTGAGTCATAGGGTGCCTCCACAGGTTTCTGGCTGGACATTTGGAAGCCAGGCTACACCCAAAGGGAAAGCATCTCAGCTGCAGTGCACCGAAAATGCCGACTAGTGCCTTTCATGGCAGAAGGCCCGAAGGCCATTATACACTGACGGGACTCAGTTGCAGATAGGATTGGACCTTGACTTGGGCTTTATGGATGTTTTAATGGTTTATCATTGCAAGGCGCCGCAGAAAGCCAAGGAAGATGTGTGATTTGAATCGCGATTCGGGATCCAAATCCCTACAGATGGTGATGACTGGCTCAGTGACGGTCAAAGGGGTCCAGGGCAAGGAGACAATGGCCGCGGCCGATGGCTGGGTCTGTCCTTTAATCTCTCAGCTGGCCGATGGGTCAAAAGGTTTAGGAAGTCACAGCTTTTAGCTTAATTTTGCAATTTTGCTTTTTTTTTTTTTTTGGTCCCACTTAATAGACCGCCTTTAGCTCTGAACTCGAAGGTGATGCACTGCAGCTCGCAGGAGCTCCCATCCCTGGGAGTTGGTGGTGTTTTTGGTCGGATGACTGCTCTCGGCGTGCGCCCACGACCGCACGATGCTATTTCCTTCATTGCAGCAGAGCACTGCTGCGTTGAGGCACCAGGGTTCGATTGCTTCATGGAGAACACATCTGGTGTGAACTAACACGTGTAATTATTCTATATTTTCAAACTTCGACCCCCTGAGAGCAATCTTTACTTGGCATATTGTGAAGTCATCACGAATTCGCTCTGGTTCCCCCTAGCAGAGAGCATCAAACTGGTGGATTTTGTCCGGCAGTTCCCCTGGGGGTATTTGATGTTGTCATGAAAAAATTCCCCTGTTCCAATGCTGCCCCTTTGGTTGTTGCAGGTTTTGCACCAGGATGTAGTTGTGAGGGGCTTGGAGATCTACCAAGATCAGCGCTCGAAGATTCTGATGCTGGAGCAAGACAAGAACAAAGGACAAAGACAAAGCACCTGGCGTTCGGTATGGATCAGCAAAGGTTGAGGATCAAACTGGGGTATTATCAATTTTTATTACTATAATATTATTATTACTAGTATTAAAATTGTTATTTTTTATTATTATTACTACTACAATTACATTATAATAGTGTGGTTCCTTTACCGATTTTGGTGCCACAGCATCCAGCTGGTCCGTTGGTGTCGCGGTTGGCGAGGAAATCAGGTGGACTTCGTGGAGATCGTGGCGAACTCGCGCATCTTTTCCAACATGCTCCAGGGCCAAAAAAGACGGGGTACCGGCTGCAATTCTTTAGCAAAATTACCGGCTATTCATGGCTATTACATAGATTTCTGGAGTATGATCTGTATTGGTTGTATTGAACTTTATTCTTACGAATTTGACTCTTTACCAAAATTCAATCAAATTCGTATATATAAATGAGTTGCACTGCCAAAGATGAAGATTTTGTCGCTCCATTGGTGTCGCATCTTAAGCCAATGGTGTTGCACTTCTGTTCTTTGCAGGTCGTCTTTTTCTGATCCCTGACTTGTCCATACTTGTCTCATGGTCCCCATCTTGACCCGCAAGTGAGGTCCCATGAATTTGTCCGAGAGCTATCACTTTCGGCTGTGGACCGGATCTTTATGCCAGGATGGGGGGAATTCGGAACTGCTGTTGCCAGCTGGTGAGTGCGGGAATATCTGTGTGTGGGTATTCTTACCAGACACTGTTTGCTTCCCAGAGCCAAAGGTCTTGAACTATTTGAAGCATACCTTCTGTGGCCAGGAGATGCCATCATGCACCAAGGGGCCGTGGAGTTCTCCATGTTCATCATGATTTCAGGCAGGAGCTGTCTGGCCGTAGCCGAGCTGTCTCCGATCGACATAGCATAGCGGCATAGCCACCCCCCAAAGGGCAGCAGCTGTCTGGAGGCACGGCTGATGTCTATGTCACTGACGCCAAGAATGAAGATCCGCTGGAGCCTCAAGATCCGCCAGGGGGCTTTGAGCAGCGATGTGACATGATGTGACGATGTGGATGCTGACATATGCTGACACTGCTGAGGGCACTGGTAAAAGAACGACTCACAAAGCCGGCGCTGGCCTAAGTAAGCATTGCTGAGCTAGAGGAGGTGGCCCAGGTTGCCCAGGTTGGCCAGGTTGCCCAGGTTGCCCAGGTTGGACGGGTGCCGTCATGGGGCGTGGGGCGCCATAAGGTCAAGGGCATGAGTCGAGTAAGCCATCTCTCAGCTGGAGCCATTTGTGGCCTTCTCAGCCATGCTGCCATGGTGTGGTGATGCTGTGGTGAGTCGTGGTCCAGCGAGTTCCGAGGTGGTGAGTTGGCGATGCTTGGAATCACTCCCACACGCTCAGCCACGATCCTGGCTGCCAGCTTGTGTATCTTGTGGGAGGTCACGCAGGACTGCCATACTTGTGATCCATTAGCTGCTGGTGGTTATGGAGCAGCTTGCGGACGGCAAAAGAAAAGGCAATGGAAGACGGCGTAAAGACATGTAAAGACTTCCAACTCATCCCAAACATGCCATTCCAATCATTCCAGAAGCACATCATGAGCCAAAACCTGGATCAATATATAATGAGCCTAGAAGAAATGCTATAGGACGTTTTTTAGGACTATAGGATACGAGTGGATATCATGGGATATCATTGGATATCGACGGATATCAACGGATATGATTCTTTTGCTTACTTAGCTGCTAAACGTAGGACAAATTTTCGGGAACGATCCACTGGCTAAAATCCAGCAACCCTACGTTTAGCACGCAGGACAAGGCCATGGCCATTTTGGACCGCTATCCACAGGAGCGGGAGCTCTTTGGTGCCGTGGCCTGGCCCGCACCATGGGGCACCAGGCCTTTCAGTGATACCCGGCCTGGTTTTTACATACAAAAAGCGATATAGAAAATGGCCATAGAAATAGTTGATTTACCATGATTTACCCATTAAACATGGTGATTTTCCATAGTTATGTAAACGTTTACCAGAGGGTATTTGTGTTGTCTTTGTCATCTTTGCTCATCTTTGCTCGCCCAACAGAATTTCATAGATTTCGATGATTTTTCGATGATTTCCTGGGGGATCAACTGTTCCATCATGGTGTCCCAATGGGCCAATGGATTATTGGTGGCCCAGGTTATCATTCGAAATCTGGACAGCAGTGTTCCAGCCAGGCGGCAATAGCCTGGTACATTCTTGACACAACTGAATCACTGATGCTTCAAGCACAGAAAGAATGTTCGTGCATAGATCACGCTCATGTGTTGGTCTCAGAAGACCGGTCAGGCTGCTTCAGCTTCCGTTGTTCAAGTCCTTTGATCGAAAATTTCGCATGCTGCTGACGCTTCTTGCCGGCAAATGCCACGGATAGCTTGGCTTGCAGCAGTCCATTTGACCAGACCTTCCCAGGTTGTATTGTGAAAGGCACGCGTTCTTCCCGGATCAGCACATTATCCGAGAGGGCGAGGCTCTGGACAAATTGCAGCTCATGGGATTTGGTCCTCCCCCGCGGCGACAGGTTGGCGACAAATGTTGGATCTTCAACCTGGGACCTGCTGTGCTGCAAAAGCGAGGCTATGCCGTGCTCCGCATGCAAGTGGTTGGACATGGTTGGACGCCAGGGTTCAGCAGGTGATCTTGTGCCGGTGAGTTGGGGCGACTGCAGCCGAGGTCAAAACGTTCTCACCGGGATCCCAGTTTGGCTGTGACCACATGCTTGGGATCAACAGGACCCAGTTTTGCTTTTTGACCTGAAATGATTTGCTGAAAATTTGGATACTGTACTTGTGAAGAGGGCAGATATTTTCTGATGGACCTATCGCTGAGGACCTACTGTGGATCTGTGTTAGCCATGTCCGTTTGCCATATGCTGGCGGTCTCGCGCAGCTCGTATTTGCTGGCTTGGGCCCCCAGAGTTTTCGGCATGCAACGATGTCTCCGAAAAGACCTTGGCCTGGTCTTCCAAGGTAGGATAAATGATACGTATAAAATATATAAATGCCGATAGATGAGCCAAGGAACAAGAACAACAAGTAAATAAATCAATGGACAAGCTTGTGAACAATTAGTAGACAGACAAGAATAACTAACCACAAAAAATAAGAAAATTCATGAGCAATCCCCTCTCTCCCTCTCTCTGTCAAATATATATGCATATATACATATATGCATATATGCATAAATACATATACACATATACACATATATACACACATATATATATATACACATATATACACATATATACATATATATACATATATACATATATATACATATATACATATATACATATATACATATATACATCTATACATCTATACATCTATGCATATACATCTATACATATACATATATACATATACACACAGTTTTTTTTTTTACACACACATATAACATATATACACATATATATTTATACGCATACACACAGTTTTTCACATATATATATATAGATACATACATGCATGCATGCATGCATGCATGCATACATACATACATACATACATATTCACGTCGCTTCGCGACGGCAACCGCCCGCACCGCATCGTTGGGCAGCCGCTCGTAACTGCCAATGATGTCGGCCATTGAGACCAAAAACATCCGAAAGTACTGATTGTCGGGAAAA
>Ga0126342_10001358_pt1 | contig 33996 bp, 28 predicted proteins | sample Cyp1metagenome_FD_92528 | JGI IMG/M metagenome (GOLD analysis project Ga0126342, IMG submission 92528) | Coral microbial communities from Lord Howe Island, Old Settlement Bay, Australia - Cyphastrea 1 metagenome | ecosystem: Host-associated > Invertebrates > Cnidaria > Coral ...
ACCCTGACATTATGTACACTTTACAGTCAAAGGCAACAACAATATAGTGGGCTCCGTTTTGGGACCACTATGTGGTATGAACATGCATACACGGCATAGGGGTTATTCGAGTATTTTCTACTGTAAATAGGAAAACTGGGAAACCTCCATTTTATCAATGGCCATTTCAGGATCCTAGATTGGAGGTACCTACCATATATAAGGCCTATGTAAGGCCTAAATTTCAGGGAATATCCCCACAAAATATGGCCTTATATGGTACAGTATCTCCACTTTAGGATCCTGGAATTCCCATTGACCATTTCAGGAAACCCCCATTTTGGGAGTTAAGATTTGATTGGGAGTTTGTTGGGAAAAATGGTGGTAAATAGAAAAACTGCGAGATTCACCCAATCAACCACTATCAATGGGATTATACCCTCTGGTACTTTGACATAGCTATATAGAAAATCGCAATCTTTTATAGGTATATGATCTATAAATGGGCAACGTTCATCCATTTTCATACAAACTGTTAAATTGCCAATGGGTAAGCCATAGATTACCCATATAAATACGTGGGGATATGCAAGTTTTCTAATTGGGTTATAATATTTTATCATCTCAAGCAAGCTGGTTAGGAAGTGGGATATACTCCCTTGCAACGGGGATGTATTTGGATATACACAAGTTACAAACCGTTACCAAGGTGGTTACTGTAATTGCTGGATGATGGTGTCAAAACTCCTACAGGTTAATCATAGTCCCATTGGTGGCTAATTAGTGGTGATTACTAGCACTTGGTGGGTAATTGTGCCATTTTCTGCCATAGTTGGCCGTATCCATGACAAGTCCCATCTGATATAAAATCTAAAAGTTTTAGTTACCCCAATTTCACCACACAGTATCAAAAAGATCAAAAAAACATGTTTACAAAAATATATCCGTTATAAATTACGTTGATCCCAAAGAGTCTTGGTTATCCCAAATGCTACTTTCATCCTACCCTCTGGTAATGACTAACAGTTTGCTTTTTGAACATGGCCCATTTAGTTCGTTGATTTACCTATTAAAGATTGTGATTTTCCAGTTCGCAAACTGTTAGTTTACCAGAGGGTACCCTCCAGTAAACATACAAATCAAACGTGGCTTGCTGGAAAACCCCCCATTTTTGAGGATTTTCCCAGCTTGGAAACCTCCATTTTGTCAATGGCCATTTCAGGAACCTAAATTAGAGGTACCTGCCATATATAAGGCCTATGTAAGGCCTAAATTTCAGGAAATCTCCCCACAAAACATGGCCAAAAATATGGTAATTACTAACTTTTAACGTACCTCCATTTTAGGATCCTTAAATTTCCATTCATTTTTCGAGATCTCCCCCCCAAAAAAAAAAAAAACATATGGAAGTGTGTCAAAACCTTGTACCCCTGGTGAACATCAAAATAGCTGGTAAATGGATGTTCATCCCACTAAAAATGTATCTATAGGTATTGACCCATACCCATATCCCAATCCAAACTCCAGGGCCCCGGCCCCGGCAACACCAACGCCCACGGTGGCATCTGCACAGCGTAAGCTTCGGAAGCTGATGGGACTGGGGGACCTCGCGAGACGAGTCACTTGGGCATGGCTCTGGATCCAAACCCATCTGGTTGGTGGTGCAATAACCATCTTGAAAAATATGAGTTCGTCAATGGAAAGGATTATCCCATATATTTATGGAAAATATAAAATGTTCCAAACCACCAACCAGCTATAGGTACCTAGATGTACCTAGTGAAAACAAAAAAAATCGCTGGTAAAATCCTAGATGTACCTAGTGAACCCCGAAATAGATTAAAATAGCTGGTAAATTGATACAAAAAAATGGTTTTAAATATAGGGGTAAATGATCAATTTACCTCCCTTGTGGCTAAAATTGACCTAGTTGGAACACCCCTGGGAAAAATTGTGGGAAAAATGGCTGAGAAAGATAAGAAAATGCAACGGGAGAAATCTGGAAAAAAAGGAAAAAACATCAACTGTGATCTATTTTCATGGTTGATGTTGAGCCCAAAGTGGTGTAACTGGTCGTTAAAATCCGAACCAAATAATGAGGATGTTAGGACGACTGGCGATGCCTACGGGGAACGTCTTCAACCAGCCATTTTACGGGCAAGGAAGTTGCCATCTGGGCACCCTAGATAGCAAAGTTTGTTTATAACTCCGATATACTCCATTAACTAGGGGTTTATGGATGTTTACGGTACATACCCTCCAGTAAATTAACATAGACCCTGCCAGATAGGGGTTGGAAGATAAGTTTCCAGAAAAAATTGGTCATTTGTCGAGTTTATGTCAATTTACCAGAAAGTATATTTCCGTTCATGGTGTTTATCGACCAACTTAAACTTGGGGCGGCCCACCTTTTAAGTGTCTGGAAAGAAGAACGGACCTAACACAACGGCGTTTGTAGAACCAAAAGCTTCTCTTCTCGTCTAAGAGGGTACCCTCTGGTAAACTAACATAACTATGGAAAATCACCATTTTCAATCGATTAGTACCAGAGGGTATGTCATTTTCATGTGGATATGCCCTAAAATTGCATCTTCATGGAGAAAATGAGGACTCAACCATAAACCGGAGGATCAAACATTTAACCGATGGATGTGGGGTATAACTTATAACTATAATTCTGTGGGATGGTTTCACCATCCCCAAGTTTTGGTAGGTTTATGGCATATGACCTCCATTTCTGTACCAAGCCAGGAGTGTTCAAAACCATGATCATCAACCAACAGAGCTTTAGCAGCTGCTCATAGCCATCCATGACTTGATAGCATAGGTACTATCTTTATATAGGTACTATACCATGTTTGATTGTAGGAAAAAAACTTGTCATTTGAAACCTTTCAAACTGACATAAGATATACCTACGTATGGATACTATAAAAAAAAAAGTTTCCAAAAATGCTGGTTTCATAGATGATATATTTTAGTATACGAGTACTATATGATGTTCCAGATGTACCTATACTATATTATTATATACATCTACATACACTATAATTACATTTGGAACCCCCCCATTTCTTTCCCCAAAATTGAAACCTCTGTTGGCAGAAACCGAGGCCAGCGGCAAAGGAGGACTGGGAGGAAGCACCAGGGGAGCAGGAACCCAATAACTGCGCCTGAGGTCCAGCTGTGCAGCGTTGAAACTTTTTGGATCTGCCAACGGTTGGTGGAAAAAAATGGGATCACCCATTTATGGGGCGTTTTTTTTTCAACTTACCGATTTGTTTTATGTGACTATGTGTTTTTTTTTAATGTGTTTTTGTTTTAAATCACCCATTTGCGGGGTGAAAATGGGTGAAATGTGAAATACTTGCCGGTTCTGAAACTTGGGAGTCACCATCAAAGCCATCACATGTTTTGAATCAGCCCCCAAGTGAACCTCTACTATCCGATGTTTAACTGCTTGAAGGTAATATATGATCAAAGGCAAGAATGACTTTCCCATTTTACTGCGGTCCAATCTCCATTTTCACTACCTGAAGTTCAGAACCAATTGATGCTTTCCGTTGGGATCGTTCAATTAGATTCACTTAGCAATAGTAAACACCACGGGTCACAACATGTCATAGACGCATGCGGTTTCCGGAATTGATCATATGACTCCTCAAGTGCATAGGTACCACAAAACATTCAAGTCTTACTTCAACATATCTGAAATTCTGAAAGAGTGCATGCTCATTTCTCATTATCTGACTATCTTATGCATTCATTGCTAGTGTGCAAATTGCAGTATTGCCTGCCAAGGCCACAATACAAGTAATCAGTGCCAAGAGATTAAGTTGCTACGCTAGAGCAAGTTTTGTGTGTGTGCGTATGTGTATGTATATATATATACATATATACATACATATGCTATTCATATATGATCATATATGTATATATACCGAAATGGTTTTGGAAAAGCCACCATTCATAAAGTCATCCAAAAATAAAAACAGACAAGTAAATCACCATTAGAGCAGTGAAGATTCACTGTTCATCACTTTTTGGGTGGTACTGTAGATACTCTTAAGCCACGGTTTTTGTAGATGTCGAGCGGCAAGGGATGCAGCACCGCTAAACCTCCCATAGAAAAATGGCGCTTTTACCTGGCGCAACGCTTCAACATGTGTCAAATCAACCCATTCCCCTTGTTGGAATAGTGGTGGAATATTAGTGGACATATACCAGTGGAATGTTAGTGGATTTTTTCCTGTGGAATATTAGTGGGAATATACTGATTTGATGGGATATTTCATGGAAATTCATGGCTATCGAATAGGATTATAATGGTGATTCAATGGAACAAATGGGACATAATGGGATTAGAATGGAACATCCCATGCCCCGTTTATATTAAACAGCACTCTTTACAGTCCCAAATCTTTTTTTTCACGCCCTATACCCACCATTTTTTCTGATGTTTCTGAACTCTCCGAAGAACAAGCAGTGTTTAAATACTAGTTGTGTTCAAAGAAAAGTATCGTTGATAATTTAACCACCCCTGGTTGACTCGGCAGAAACTCGTACCAATATACGCTATTTAAAAAAGTTAGCCGGATCATATGTGACCGGTGAAAACATCCGCTATTTTCCCATAAAGGGAATGATCATCCACCCAATGAATAAATACATTAAATACATATAACTACGGTTTTATATACCCACTAGCCCATGCACAGGGTTTCCGTTATAGGATGGATGACCACAGCCCATTGAATCCCATGACATCTCGGCTCTAAATCCAATAAAAAATCCCCATTTTTGGTTTGTCAAATCCCATCAAACCAACCCCCTTGGAATTAAGTCAAACAGTTATGGGGTACCATTTTGTAGTGATCACATGGTTTTCATATGTTTTCATGACCCCTGCAAGCACTCTATAGAATGAAAGTCTATACGGTAAAAAAAAAGGGATTCCTAACCACCTTCAGATGTTCCTCGTAATGTCAACCCTGGATTAATGAACTTCTAGGCTGTTTACTTGGGGGAGGGTACGATTTAAGTATCGGATTATCACTCTTTGGGGGGGCACCCTAGAATAATAAACCATGGTTTATTAATCTAGGGTTGCCCACATTTAACAAAATTTTAATTCATGTTCTTAATCTTCCAAATCATGAAAATTTGGTTTGACCCCATGAATATCAAACCACCATTGTCTCCCAAATCTCCTACCGCAGCTCTGGGCTCCACACGCGCGGACGCTTTTCAGGGTCATCGAGCTCTGTTTGGGGCTGGATGGGGAACAAATCTTGAAACAAAAATTGAAGGATCAGTAGGATCATGAAAAATCTTGGGCATATATAGTGAAGATATTGTTTATACACCTATCTATTGAAACATTTTTTTTTTTAGTATGCTTACCCAAAAGATGTCTTGGGCCGACTTCTGGCCCACTTCTGCCCCGAAAACTGGGTGTTTTAGAAACCTATGCCTGAGCCGATCAGTGGTCAGCGGTGGGGACGCAGCGGATGCACGTAGAGCTCAGAATTAGTTGGGGGTTCCAACACCTAGCTGGATGGTATGCTTTTAACCCATCACAAAAACCATTAACTATATTGGCTATCTCAACCAATCATCCCAAGATATCCCAAGTTTGATTGAAAGACAATGGCAATGGATATTTAGTCGGATATTTATATGTATGTATGTATATATATATATATATGAAAACCCCAAACAGTACCTAGCAACAGTAGTAAAGCAATAATAAAGCTACCCATATTTTGATCTCTATAACATTCTATGTCGCCACTCACAGTATAACATTATACTATATAATGCGACAAAGCCAATGCCATAATCTATGATAATCATTGATAATCCATCATTAGTGATTTTGAAGACCAAAGTTTAATTTGGTAAATGCCATCTATTTGGCATCCCGCCAATAGAGGTCCACGAAATTGGATATACGGTGTACTCCTATGATTGGGGATTGTTTCTCAGCTCATTCGGTTTACCTCATTACGTAAGTTCTACCATGCTCCAAAATCATCCTGAAAGCTCACCATCATCTGAAAAAAAAACCCTCAAATTTTCATCTTGGAAGGGTTTTTGTTCTGGCATCACGGACAGGGTGCCAGTAGCAGACCGTAGGACGTGTCTTTTTCGGGCGTGCTGTAGCTGCCATCAAACCAGGATCTCAACTCCGTGTCGCCTGCTTGAAGCAGCTCCTGTGCAGGTCGCGGCCGGAAACCACACCCATAATCCCTTCCCCGTAATATTAAACACCCCCTAAACGAAACCATGGTGGATGTAGGGAATTGCCACATAATTAGGACCATAAATTGGGGTGTTTAATATTGAGGTGATGGGATTATATAACTCACTACTCCTCACATGTAACCAACATGAATCAACTGTGAGAGGGACTGGAGTGGCCACAATTTCAAGCAGATTTGGAACTATATGGGTCTGGGTGCCTAGTGAACCCTAAAATAGCTGGCACATGAATGTTCATCCCACTAAAATTTGACTTAAATTGACCATAACAGGTTTTGACCTACACCTATATAGTCTTGGATGGTTTTGGGCACTGGATCACCGAATGGAGCCTGTCCGGCGCGCAACAGGCTTCGTTCGCCCTTCGAGTTCAGCACAGCCAAGAGGGGCAGGGGAGCGAAGGGAATCCCAACGACATCAAGGAGCTCCTAGGCACGACCAGGTTTCAGCTACGAAACCCCTTGGCCCTTGGGTATCAAAACAGGCTGGGAAGCCAAACTAGATGGAGCCTTGAATGGTACCATATTATATCAATCATCCATTGGGACGTGTCCATTGCCAGTTTTCATTGGAGGATACCATCGAAAATCAAATGACCTCTAGCAAACTTGGATGTGCTTTGGGCTTCCGTGTCCAATTTTGTACAGGCTTTCTGCTGTTCAATTATGTTCAATTAAATGTCTATGACTCTTCTCCACAAGTAGAATCCGAGAATCCGAATGTTCATTAGAGTGACGCAGTGCAAGGTTTTTTCGCACCCATTCGTCTCTCAATACTCATCATTCATTGAGAAAACGTCATAGCAATATATGGGGGTATCCCTGCGAAAATCTTCGAAAATTATGATAACCATCAAAATTGATCAATTCGGAGCTGTCCCTCTAAATTTTCCCAAAAAAATGCCCCAAATGGCAATGGCAATGGCTTTCCCACTGGCGCCACCAACAAAACTCAGACCCGCACAGCACCACCCTTGGGGCTGAAGTCTTCCGCATCGATGTAGTGCCAATGCTTTCCCTCCTCGAGGTTCAAACCTTTCAGCCGCTTGCAGAAGACCTGGCGAAAAAAATGGGGGGCGCCATGACTAGTGACATAGTGGCATCCATGCCTAGAGTTGTCTGAATGTGGCTGCGGCTGTAGATTTTTCTTTGGGACAATTATAATGAATATAAATGATTATACAGGACACAAAATGATCCTGGAAGATGCCAAAGTCACCAAAACCCAAAACCCCCCGACTTGGATCGACTTGGCTTAAGGGTCAGATTTGGAACATCATCTTGGGATGGTCAAACGGTTAAACCCTGGCTTCCGGCAGTGAGTTGGCAGTTGTTGTTCATTAAATCTCTCAAATTCATCAAAGTATTCATAAGGATAAACCCCTTTATCAGTCAAATCTAGATCATCTATGTCACTTACATAGGGGGTTCTCTTACTAAAACTTAAAGTTCTTGGTCCCGATCCTTTTGTAATTTTAGATGTTCTTTTGCTTTCTTAGGGCTGTAATCTTCATATTTAAACCTACTAGTTTATCCAATGAAGCAATTAAGAAGGCAAAACTGTCCTTGAAACTCAACCTTTGAAATGCAAAGGTTACAAACTTTCTGAATTCTGCGCTATTACATCTATCTTTCTGTCTTCTGCTAGATCATATGCTTTCTCTATGATCAAATGGGCACCATAGTTTTAAGATTATGAAGGAAGACCGGCACTTTAAACCTTCTCATACTGTAATCTAAGTTACACTTTTGATGGGCGCATCCCCTATACTTGCCTGTAAAGTGGCATATCTTACATCATCCTTTTCAAACTGTTCACCACAAATGAAGCAATGAGTGGCATTATTGATTTTGTCTATGTCTTTTGCTGTTTTTATGGGTTCTTTGTTTTCGTTCATCTTCTCCATACTTTCATCGTTAATTTCAATAATATCTTTATTATAAAACATCTATATAATCCCCACCTCTGTATAAAAACTCTTCGGTTGAATTGTCAATGGCATTCGCTACATTAATCATGAAACCACAGGGTCTATGATGTTGGTATTTTTCAGTCTTTAATGTTTTAGTGCTGACCGTTCCATACTGGGTCTAACATTCAAAGCCGGCATAAATGACAACGGGTGCTTTCCATTATTTGAAATGCTTTTTGAATTTCATTGTTTCATCTTCACGTGGCATTTTGATGTGTTGTCCTTCAACTGCCATACAACCTTGTTCAATGTGTGCTTTCAATGTATTTTCATCTCTGAAAAGGTTCAGGCAATGATTACCGGTATGAAATTTCTTTGTCTTTTGGTAATCTGTCTTCCCCCTAAGCCTGCTATAACCTTTGATAAATGCATAATGGTATCATGTTCTTCATCTTCAATTTTGAGTAGGTTTATGTGATGAGTTGCTTTTGTAACTTTGGTTTTTCTATATAATAAAATGCCGTCTTGATTTTCTAGTTCTTTACTTATGTTAAAAACAACATTGACTGATAATAAACCTGGTTATTTATTCTAATATATCTATGTCAATATTTGATGATGGAAAAAATACATTATCCCACAGACGTGTTCTCATAAATTTTACAAACTCCGCATTGGATACAATACTTGAAACGTTTATTGTCTTCATTCTGAATGTTGATACACACTTTCTTGTCTTGTATCCATTTTGGAAGTTCAATGAATGAACCACCCCTTGTTGGATGGTATTTGTCATAGTTTATTCTTATCTGTTCAATTTCTATTAACACTAGCCCACTCTCACTCAGTTCCATCTTTTCAATTTGAAATTCAATGTCCGTTGCCATTTGGAACATAACATAAGGTATGTCTTCTGCGCTGACGATTTCATGCCTTCTACTTTTGATGTGTTGCTTTGTTAAGTCATCAGTAGCCTTTTTTCTGAAGACACCTATTATATCAACAATGATTTTTAGACCGTTCTTTTCATTCAAAAATTGTTCAATCATGTTTTCTTGTTCAATCAGTAGTTCCAACGCTTGAATGCCTGTTAAATCAATGTTTGTACTTGAAACGGAGTTGTCATAACTCTTAAAAGCGCTGGTTTCTTCTACAGTGTTTGATGCGGTTGGTTGTCTAACTCCTGTACGTTTCTTGTTCTTCTTTATGTTAACCCATGTATCTTTCTTATGTGATATAGTTTGTAATTCATTGTTTGTCTGACGTTCTTAAGTTCCTTCATCAACTTTCCCGACAAAGGTTTTGACCTCTCATACTTGTAGGACTTCTCACCTATCTTACGTTTTTTATTGACTACTTCCGCCCGTTGGGAGGTTTGTAGGTAATCTAGAGCTGACTGGTCTATATCTGACGCCATATGAGGTAATATTTCTTTGAGTAGTTTTTGGGGTAGGGTTGGTGATTGTGATTTTTGGGAGTTGGTTGAAGATGAACGGATAAACATTATCAACAACAACAGTCCTTAATGTTGATATTTGTTCAGCAACGGTTGGCACTATATTTCTTACAAATTCTAGTGCTTCTATGTTTTGAAAGGTTGGATTTGCTTGATATTGTCTTTCCACAGCCAGGCCAAGTTATGGGTGTTGATTAGATTTTGTTGATAGTATTTTCTGAAATAGTTTTCACCCCGTGTTTTTTTGTTGTAACTTCCGTCGGGATTTCTTCTTGACATTTTTGCTTTTGGAGTTGATGTTGGAGTTTCAGTATTCAATGTTTGAACCACTGCGTTTTAGACATCATCATTGACTTCTTGATGGGTGCCATCGCAGACCATAAAGCGGGGCATAATTTACTTTATTTTACAAGGCATTAATTTCTTTAGGTGATTTTGGGGTGGTATTTGGATTTGGTTTTCGGTTGGTGTTTGGTTCTGCTTAATAGGTGTGTCATCAAATCCTCCACTGGCGACTGCCAAGAAATCCAACCCCAACAAGTGTAGCGTCTCATCCATCCACGACATATCTCTAGAGCAGAGGTCGCCACTGTGGTCTGCTTATTTCTGCTTTCGCTCCCCGCATCAGTGGCACTTTTTCTTACTTCATTTTGTCTGGGATCACTGTGGGGTTTGCTTTGGCGATGAGCATCGCTCCCCCAAACCTCTCCCAACCCTCCCATCCCTCAAAGTACCAGACGATTTCAAATGATGAACCTTCTGAACAAGCAGGTCAAGCAAAGCATGACGCGAACTACATGTACAATGTGTCTATATATTTATATATGTGTGTGTATGTGTGAGGATGGGTTCAATATACAATATAACATATCTGAAGAGTAAGAGGGGTGCGCATTGACAGTCCTAATGTCATTCATGGTTTTCATAAGAAGCCTTCATTACAAAACAGTCTTCAAAAGTCCTCATTTGAAAACAGGATTGGCTAAGTCCAAGTACTTCCATCCTTGAAGCCTCGGCATACTCATCAGTGATATCTTAACCTCAATGCGGGCAATGACAAAACAAATGTCAAGGGCAGTCGGGGTGAAGGATCGGGATTGGATTACTCTTCGGGATTTGTGCCCGTCATCCACTCACCCTTGGGATACGTACTCGCCGTACTCATTCAGGGATGTCTCTACAAGGCCAATGAGGTATTCAACATCAATGACCCTCTGGCTCAAGGCATCGGTGACTTGGACTAAACTACCCGACTTGGAGTTGAGAACACCGTAACTCTAATTTGTATCATCCCAGTCCTTCAACATGTTCACTTCACAGAGCAAAGTTCGGTAATGTCACTGCTTCTCACATCCACATGACAGGCAAACGCCTAGGCACAACACTTTCTTTGCATCCATGACACAAAGCAAATCTCAAAATGGAGTTGCACATGACATGACTGGGCAGCGTTTCTTTTCTCAGCCCTTCAGGCGAGAGGTAGCAAGTTGCCCGGCACGTGAGCCGCAACGGAACCCAGAAGTCGGGTCTTCAGTGTGGCAATCTTCACACTGCGCGGACTGCCCCGCCGGCCCGCCGTGCCAAGTTCACTCTATACAGCAAAAAGAAAGTCAGGCCCCTCACAATTGGCAACAGATAAGTAATGCACATTGGAACACAGCATCATGACATGAGTCTTAATTGTTCGAATCAAAACAAGTGAAGGGCTGGTTGAAGGGCTGGTCTAGAGCCATGTAGTGCAGCCCGTCTCGGAGCACCTCAGGCAACTCTCAACACTGACGCTGCAGGAACTATGCCAGCCGTGGTTAAAATCCGACACGCTTGTCACTGCAGGATGACACACTGCAGTTACTAAGGTCAATTTTCTCGATCGTCTGATTGTTGCTTTCGTTCAGAGCTGGAACAAGCCTTTCAGCCCCGGCGTCTGTGATCTTGTTGCCACGCAAGCTGATGTTCGTCAAAGCTGTCTCCTTGTTCTCTTGCAATGCCAAGGCAATCTCATTCACTGTGTCATCATTGATGTCACAATATGAAAGGTCAACGTCTTCTAACGACCTGTTCTCCTTCAACGCACGTGCGATTTCTGCAGCGCCCGTCCCCATCGTCTTGTTGAAACTCAAGTTGATTTTTTTGAGTGCCGAGTTCGTCCTTAAGGCTTTGGCCAAATGTGAAGCCCCATCACGATCCAGCACACCATCGTTCACCCGTAGACTGGTGATGCAGGAATTGGTCCCCAAAGCTTTGGCTATGGCTCTGCTGCCTCGAGCTGTGATGCCTGTATTGCCACCAATCACCAACTCTCTCACTGTCTTGTTTTTCTTCAAAGCTTCAGCAAGTGCAAAAGCTCCGAGGTCTGTCATGCCACACCTGCCTAGATCGAGCTCCTCCACAGCGGAGTTCTCATTGGCGATGACTTCGGAGAATGCCATAACCCCCTCATCCCCGAACTCGTTGCCATAGAGGTCGATCGTCTTGATGGTGCATGTCTTCGCATTTGCCACCATTGCCTCAGCCAAGGCCTTTGCTTCACCCTGCGTGATGTTTTTGCGAGTGAGTTGTATCCCATCAATCTTGCCCTGCTCAATTTTCTGGATGATGCTCCGAATGTTCTCGCCCACTCCTTTCTTCGGGCTCTCCGGGCTCTCCTCTCCCTGGGCGACCTGCTCTTCCTCATGGTGTTCCTTTTTCGCCCCTCGCTCCTTGAGAGCCTTCTCCAAGTCCGACTTCTTCTTGCCGTACTCAAGGATCTTGTAGGTGGCCATCTCCAAGGCTTCTGCAAGACTGTCCGTGCACTCTTGTGACGCCATCCATTCAGAGAAGTCCGAGGGCTTCAGGTCAATGGGAGCTGGATATCCACCACGTACGCCATCCGACATTGCGAGGAAGGATAGGAACACCCACGGTGGCACACTACTTTGTCTACCTGTTTTCTCTTGATGATGGCGATAAAGAAGCAGTTGGTGCATGCAGATTGTGTTCTGAGAGTTGCTTTGCAATGCTCTGACTCAATCATCCGAGCGCCCCGGCGGCACCCAAGAAGTAGGCGATGAAGACAACGCAACGCGGCCGGTCGGCCGGTCGGCCCGGTCGGCAAAACAGAAGTGAAACCATAACAACCTTAACAATCCTGACAACCCCAAGCGAACAATCTAACAAAGCAACAGAGAGAAGAGAACAACATCAATCAATAGAAAAGAACATAGAAAATAATAAGACAATACTTCGATGACACATATCCTTCATATAACCGTATAACCCTAATCGCAACTAAAACCCATAAAACTTTACCAACATATAACTATAGCATAATTAGAACCCATAAGAAAACAACAAAGGAGGAAAGAAAGCAAGAAGGGAAAGAATGAATGAGACTAACAAGGAAAAGATGAATGAGAAAAAAGATACTCAGGAAAGAGAACAAAAATGGTAACATTTGTGAACATGGATGAGGGGCAAAAACCAGAAACAAAGGAGAGCAAAAAAGGATAATGGGTGAAGAGTTTTAAACGTTGGAGATCCATCACAAGTGCTGCAACGGCTCCACCTTGCAAGGGCCGCAGTACTCAGCACCGAAGACCAGTACTCCAGGCGCATACCGCTGGAGGATCCCCAAATCTGCGGCCCCGCGCTGGGCCGTCCGTCTGGTGTGGCTGCACAAATGTCTCTAAAAGAACATCACTATAATATGCAGAATAGTACAAACACACACATACATAAGTATGTGTATATATATATATCATTGGATATCCATGTATATGTATATATGTGATTATATGTGTATATATATATATATGATTGTGTATATACTTATTCTTCGATATATACATAAAGGACACCTTTTTTCCCCTGACCCGCAGCATTTTCTCCCAAACGCCATTGACCTGGGACTTGGATTCTTGGATGCCCTCGGATCATCAGCCGGTGGGCTGAAAAGTACCCCAGCGAAGTTCGATGTCTGTCCCAGCCTGGTTGGTGGTATACCTACCCCTCTGAAAAATATGAGTCAGTTGGGATATGAAATTCCCAACTGAATCGAAAAAATGTTCCAAACCACCAACCAGCAGCTATAACCCCCATTAAAACATATTAAAACTCGGATTGTCCATTGCCACGTTTGATGAACGGCTAAATCAGCCAACATCACCTCCACAGCTTTCCACCCTTGAGGCTGTTCGACACCTCTGGCCGCACCCAGCGGGCCTGGTGGCCCAGGCCTGAGCACCCCAGAAACATCATGGACATCTGAATCCCTATTGAAAAATGGATGGGTTCGTCCCATTTGTATATCATATCATATATATATATATATGGTCTGAAAAGTCTACAAACATATGACATATATATATATATATATCATATACATACATATGCTATATGATAGATATATGCCATGGTCAACTGAAAAGTCTACAATCCAACTGTTTCAGTTGACCATGGCATATATCATATCTGGTCCAAGCTACTGCATGTTAGTAACTCATCCATTTTCATCCCAAGAATCAATGGATTTAGGGAACATTGAACCCGGAAGGCCCATAAAAACCTACAGGATGGGCCAGGATGGGGCCCCAGTTCGTTGGCTAAGTTGGTTTATAAGTCCAATAACCAGAGTTGATGGGGGATATAAGTACTCATAACTATATTAACTATAGCCAAAGGGGATTATATATAAATCATGATAAATCAACTTATAACTGGGGGGCACCATCTTGTATATTTCAAAGGCAAAAAAAATGGCAAAAGCCATGGGTTTCTGGGGAAGAGTTCCCAACCAGCCGAGCTTCGCCGCGCAGCCGGAGCTAGAGCTCTTGACGACGCTCAACGCCAGCGCCACAGGAGGAAGCCAGCGAACGAAGCGAAACGCTCGCCCTGCTGTGGGTGGACAATGGGCTTGGATTTCCAAGTTCGCCAATTTCTATGGTAATGATGTGATCTTATAATATATTGTATGTGTATTATTTCTATAGCATTTATATTGAATTATATTGAAATGATATGTGCATGAAATGACCATTACCCCTTCCCATGTTTACATATCTTTAGGATGTCTTGGTGAAGAAGCCAAGAAATCATCAGAAATCATGACACAAATCTCCATGATCTCCATGTGTCCCCAACAAAACTTCCCCACAACACCAGCCATGGCTGGTGTTTCAATGGGCTTTCCGCACCTCGTGGTTTCATGGCGATGCAGTTGGTATCTTTGACCAACGCCTTGTGCAGCTTGGATGGCCTTGATACTCTCAAGCACTGGATGGCTTGTGGAGCAGCACTGATTATGCTGGTTCCATATGGAGATCGTTCTAACCAAAAAAAATTGCCTTCAGCCTTGGTTCACTGGGCGGAAGCAGGAAAATGCTGCAAAACAAGTGCAAAACCAGTGTCCCACTCGCGAGGGCGGAACATTGGCGATTTGCTGCTTTTTTTTCTCACTGCATTGAAAATTTCTGAGTGAAATAAGGGACATTCATCATGATTCATCCACTGCGATTCTGTGGGTCATGGATCATCTCCAAAAACGCTTGAACCAAACAGCATCACGGCGGGGTTTTGCTTTAAAAGACCTATGGGTCGCTGGGTGGGCTGGTGTTCAACCTTTCAACACTGAAACATGGGAAACCGTGGGAAATGCCACAGATTTCGGTTGAAAACAAGGACCTGTGGATTAAGAGTTTTCATCTTCAGGCTATTAGGTTTTTCACGGTTTTTCGATTCCAAGTCTGGTCTTCATTTTCCTGTCATGGCAAAGATTAGCACAGTTCTTCCCCCGGATAAACCAACTCGGCCATGAAGAGAATCATGTGCTTCTCATTCTGTTCACCAACCCCCTCAACATCCCTCAACACTTACCATCACCTACCCTCTGGTAAACTAATAGTTTGCCATTGAAGCCATGGCCCATAGCTATAGTTGATATGAGTTGATTGCCTATTAAAACTTGTGATCTTCCATGATTTTCTATTGAAGCCATGGTCCATTTCCCCATAGCTATAGTTGATATTCATTGATATTTCTTGATTTACCATATCAAAAAGATGTTGTTTTTCCATGATTTTCGATAGATATTAGTTGATATTGATTTACCATATAATATCAATATCAACTATAGCTCTGGGCCATATAAAAACTGCTGTTTTTCCATGGTTTTCGATAGCAAAGTGCTAGGACGTTTCACCTCCGACAACGGATCGGATCCCGGCCGCTCTCTGGGATCTCGACCCACGGATCCCGCGGCGCAGAAAGCGTCCCACTTCGGCCTCCACCGTGCCGCGGGCTGATTCGCCAAACTGGTTCACCTGGCGGAACGAAGAAGGGAGGATTCAAAGATTCTAAGTTCTTGGATGGTTCCATGAAATCTAAAAAGATTCTATATCTATCTATCTATCTGTCTGTCTGTCTGTCTGTCTATCTATCTATCTATCTATCTATCTATCCATCGATCTATCTATCTATCTAGCTAGCTACCTACCTACCTACCTAGACTACCTAGCTACCCAAACAAATATCACCAAAAAGAATGGCTTAAAATTGAAATCCTCCCCAAGTTTGGTAGGCTTATGGCACTAGGATCCCACATTATGGCCATGCGCCAAAAATTCCACTGGGGTCACCCACCAGCGCCGCTTCTAATGCCCGAGCTGCCTGGAATTCCAGGAAGATTTCTCCACATTTTGCCACTGGAAAATTGGGATCCCCAAGTCACCATAGGTTTCAACATGTTTCACTACTGATCTAATGATGTGGATGACTTGGATGATTTGGAGTAGCACCCATGACCTATAGGACACCTCCAATTCTTTGGGTTTTCTAAGATGTCACAAGTGACTTGTTTGAGGCTCAAAATCAGAGATCCGGAAGTCCATCCGCAGCAGCAGCAAAGTCAAGTTCCAGCTGATGGTCCTTCAAGGGAGGATGCTTCCAAGTTTCGCCCAAGAAATACGTGTTTTTTTACAGCCCCCAGATATCATATCCCATCAGTTTCCATATTTCTTTATCATCCTCAAAAGGTCCATATAAATGGATGGTTTCAATCCCATGAAAATATGGTCGATTCCTGCTAGATTTGGGGATCATGGATCCGAACTATTGCTTTATTTTCACTGGTTGGTGGTTGAGGTTTCAACCCCTCTGAAAAATGATGGAGTTCGTCAGCATTATTCTCCCATGAGTTTCCAAACATCTCCGGCCTTTGAGGGCACCATATCTTCGCATCAGACCATGACCTTGGCGCGTCCACTTAGCCTGTTGATGTTGGGCAACAAGCCACCCAAAATCAATGGCCATTTTGTGGTGATTTAATGGTGATTTAATGGTGATTTAATGGTGGTTAATGGTGGTTAATGGTGGTTATTAATGACTAATAGTGAATTAATGGTGATGCAACAGGATCCGATTTATTGGAGGTACCTACCATATGTAAGGCCTGTACAAGGCCTATGTAAGGGGATATACACTCAAAATATGGCCATATATGGTACGGTACCTCTATTTTAGGATACTGAAATTCCCATTGACAAAACAGCCTGCCAAATTTTCGGGTAAAATATGGGAATGTAAGCAATCAAATTCAATAAAACAATGGGATTTCACCAAGAAATATGTGTGAAGAATTATGAAGTTCAATGGCTTTGGGCTGGGAATTGAAAATCATTGAAACACTGAAAAATTGACTTCAACCACCTCACAGCGTGGATAGTTTACAACCTATTTTGTCTCATAGCAACTTTCATTCAGCAATCTCACCAAGAGCCGGTCTGAAGTTCAATGGGCTTGGTTTGAGGGAAAACCTACAGGAAACCATGATTCTACATGATTCTATATGATTCTATATGATTCTATATGATTCTATATGATTCTATATGATTCTTCGGGGCGCCAAGGTAATAATTATATGAAACCATGCTGGACATCATTGGGTTTAAGGGAAAATCTTCACCGTGAATGTGGTAAACCATTGGTTCTGACCATCAAATGAAAGGGGGCGTCTTCCCCTAAAAAATCATCACAAATCATCTGAAAACATCTGTCGATCCATCCAAAGACATCTAGAGACCATCTAGGAACCATCACAAAAACCATCAAAAACCATTTAAAAAAATCATCAAAATCATCAAAAACCATCAAAAACCCATCTCTGGAAGTAAGATCCTTCAAATTCCTAGTGCCTTCCAATGCCTTCCAAGATGCCCCCTGGCCCCCGGGTCTCAACGGGTCGACCAGGACTGGAGCCGAGAAGTTGGACCTTTTTTTCAGCGATACAAAAACACCATCTACTCCTGAATAAGTTTCCCAAATACGTGGAAGTACTTGTGTGTATATATATGAATATAAATATATATATACACATATATATATATATATATATATGTTTATTATATTAATTATGATATGATGAAACAATTATGATGATATGCTTAATATATCTTCTCATATTAATGATGAATAATGGTGATATGATGAAATATCTCCTGATGCAGCAGGTCTCTCAAGATCTTCTTATGCCTGTCGAAAGAGCTACTCGGATCAGCACCTTTTTGGACACAGCTGCGACAGCGGATTCTAAACCAAACCACCTTTGGGCTCAATCTAGACCGATGGATCCTGATGGATCCTAAAACGCGACAGTGATCATCGACAGATCGTGATCATCGACACTATCTGAAACTGGATGATGAGGTTGAGAAAGAAAACTGAAGGGCTAAGGCCTGGGGGGTCCTTGAATAACTCCTCTCATTTTCAATGGAGGAGTTGCATTCATCCGAATCCTGCATCGTCACAGCCGGGTGCGATGGAGAGAACCACCGAGACTTGCACAGCCCGAGAAATCCCCCCAAAAAAAAGGCACAGCCTGGTCCGCCAAATCGGAATAACCTGGGAGCAGCTCAGGTTCAGCGAGAAATCATGACGCAAAATTTCGATGCGACCATATCAATATCAAGAGGAGGTCAAGACTGAACATGTTTATAGCAACCAAACAACTTTAAAAAAAAAGATAGAACAGATTAGAACAGTCATGTCATTTACCACTGTTTCAGTAAGTAGGACTTGACTTTTCTATCCTTTTTGTGGCGTTGCTATAGATTTCCCATGGGGCGTTGCCTAAGTGGCCCACGGTACTTCGCACAGCTGTACAGGACCGCGCCAACAGCCGAGACCTGAATTAGATCAGCTGCATGAATCACCCGGGATCACCTGGAATCATTGATAGACTTACCATCTGGTTATGACTAACATAGCTATGTAGAAAATCACCATTTTGAATAGGTAAACCATCTATAAATGGACCATTTTCCATGGCTTACCATCTGCTTATTTATATAATATTATATATATATATACATATGTATGGATAATATGATCATGGGATTATCATGTATCATGAAATTATAATGGACTTACCATCTGGTTATGACTAACATAGCGAACTATAGAAAGATCCACCATTGTTAATAGGTAAACCACCTATTTCTATGGGCCATGGCTTCCATGGCTATGTGAAATAACTAGAGGGTAAGAACATCTTTCAGTGCCAAATGTTGCATGGCATTTATGCCTTAAATTTATATTTGAAAAAATAAACCAGAGCTTTACGATTTGACATCCAATGGTGTGGCCCCCAAAAAAACCCAAACCATGGCTATGTTGACTTATAGCTTTGTCAACGAATGTCAACTAGATGGGTTGATGGAGAATATAACTTTTTATAACTGGTTGGTGGTATACCTACCCCTGTGAAAAATATGAAAGTCAGTTGGGATGATTATTCCCAATATATGGAAAATCATAAAATTCCATGGTTCCAAACCACCAACCAGTGATTATTAACCATTATTAACCATTATTAACCATTATTAACCATTTTTAACCATTATTAACCATCATTAAAACCATAATTAACCATCATTACCCCATACTAAATGTTCCAAACCAGCAACCAGATAACTATTATCATGGAATCTATGGAATCTATGGGGTCATCAACCAACAAACATCACTGGGGCCTCAGCAACGGGGCTAATCTGCTGGTTGCTTTTGGCACCTTTTGGACGCAGCCGCTGCAAGTCGTGGCACCTCTGACCACATCACGCTGGTGGAGGCCTTTGATGGTTTTGGGATGGTTTGCTTGAGGCAATGTGGCGCTCAGCTTCGAATCTCAGTCCATTATATCTGGTTGGTGGTATACCTACCCCTCTGAAAAATATGAGTTCGTCAGTTGGGATTCTTATTCCATGGATTATGGAAAATAAGAAAATGTTCCAAACCACCAACCAAATCACCATTGAGGGATTGGTCAATCATCTGTCACCCATGGATCACCGACACTTGGACGGGTAAACAGGTCATCCTTTTCTATCATGTGGTTGGAACACTCAATTCGTAGCTCAATATATGGCCCCCCATCTTTTGTAGGGAATACCATCTTGTTATTTAACATAGCTATATAGAAAATCACCATTCTATTAATGGGTAAACCATCTATTTCTATGGAACATCTATACCATGGCTATGTAACAGTCATTACCAGAGGGTATATGATGGAATTTCTGAAGACTTTTCGCTCCAAACCGCTTCCATCCGTAAAAACCACTGCACCACTGCTCTCTCCGAAAATCCGAATCGACTGGACATTTTTCGTTGCTCTCGATTTTGGATCCATCAAGAACTGAAAACGTTGCGTGAAGGATTTCAACTGGATAGGTTTGGCTTGAAGGATCTTTATGCTTTTCGAACCCATGGAAAATTGGGTACGGGTCAAAATTTCAGCCCCACAAAAACATACAAAAACCATAGGTTTGAGTCTGTTAACATGTGTTAACCAATGTCAACCAATGTTAACCATCTATAACTTATATCTAGCTGGGGTGTTAACATATGTCAACCATATATAACTTATATCTAGCAGGTTGGTTTTAACCATCATGACAAATATGAGTTCGTCAATGGGAAGGATGACATCCCATATATGAAATGGAAAATAAAATTCATGTTCCAAACCACCAACCAGCTAGCTACTGGGGTAGCCAATTTTGACCCATCGAAAATCTCTGGGCGGTCAGGAAATTCACAGCGGCCGCGGATCGGAGCCGCTTGGACCCACTCGGCAAGCAGCGATCTGCATGCCCAGCGCGGGAAAGCGAAAGACCTGGGGCTTGGGACCTGGGGAATTCCTGGGGGGAATCCTGGGAAAATCCTAGGAAAATCCTGGGAAAATTGAGGTTGATGGTTGAAGATCACATTTTTGATGGTTCACCAAGGAACAGCGAACTTCCACGATTGCGTGCATGGTATCGTAATCTCATAGAATCTATCATCAAATCACCTATGGTCCCTTAGGTGTCCTCCATAAACATCAGCTGTTGGACATGTTGGCACCTGGCACCACTGTCTAACATCACTCAATCACCAAAAAGTGGTGCTTCCAACCTTTAACCCCCCGTGAAATAGGGAAACGAACTTATCTAAACATTCTAAACATTGAAATCTGTTCCAACTTAGAAACATCTGAAGGGATACGATTGGTTTCCCAGCCTTTTCAAATGGTTTTTGTGACCGAACCTCACCAAACGCAGAAGCCGAGAACTTTGGCTCCCCCGCAGTGGTTCCTTCACTGGTGTCAAGGCTTAAGACCTCAGTCCCAGCGGATCAAGACATTGATGTGGCTTTGTCTGAATTTTTGTGGGAACAAGCAGATATAAATAGTTTATCATGCTCCCCCTTAAATGGCCATATATATATATCCATACATTATATACTTGAAATATCACCCTGTTCCTCCATAAATGACTTGAAAAATCAGGTGTCAATGAACCATTGGCCATCATTGGCCATTTTCATCGACAATAATGCACCGGAATGAGCTGAAAAAGTTTGCAACGTGTGCATGTTTGGCACTCTGTGAGCCACGGGATTTGACTCCAAAGAGTTAAGCAAACAGTTTTAATATGTTTTAATGTGTCAAGCCAATATTTACCATCCCCAACTGGATCCCACATGGTAGAGCGACCGCATTATATTGAATGTCCTGGGCAAAGATTGCCGTTTGCAATCCATTCGAAGCTTGTGTGAGAGAGGTCCGAGGCCAGACCCTGAACAGAAATGTCGGACTTTAAACCCTTAGACTGGCCCAAATGTCGGACCCGATCTAAAGATATCTAAAGTGGTTCAGTCGTATTCCTAACTCTTCCCCAATTTTCGCCATCCCCCACCCTGAAAAACAACTCCCACTGGGCATCACCACAGGAATCGGCTCAGCTCCAAAAAGAAGAACTTCTTGGCGATCTCCGAGAAAAAGTCGCTGCCGCTACGCCGCGGCTGCTCACTGTCCCAGTCCTAGGATTAGGAGGCGCTGCGAAGAATGATGGGCAAAGTGGGGGAATTCGGGGATGCCAACAATAGGACAATAGGAATAAGCCTTCCCCAACGTGGCTCCTTTTGGGGACATACTCACTTTCTTGGTACGAATTTGCGGCCCCCAACCAAATGGTTGAACAGTTTCGATTGTTTACGGCTGTTTTTTCCGGTGGGTTACTGAATTACAAAATGATCCCAACATGTGTCGACAACAAGCACTGCAAAAAAAATCTGAAATAAACACCTCACATCACACCAGGGCTGCGCACCCGAAGGCGGGGATGCAAATTTGGAACAGAGGTTCCAAGCTTCGGGTTGCATCTCCAACTATCCCTGTAAGGATTGAGGAGGATCAAGGAGGATCCTACTTAAGAACTGGTTAGTAAGCTACAATCAATGGGAATTCCAGGATCCTAAAATGAAGGTACTGTACCATATAAGGCCATATTTTGTGGGGATATTCCCTTACATAGGCCTGAAATATAAGCCTTATATATGGTAGGTACCTCCAATTTAGGTTCCTGAGATGGCCATTGATACAAGCCACTTATAGATGGGATAACCCTAGCTATAGGGACTTACTAACCAGGCCAAGGGCAACTGACCAGTTACGATTCGTGGATGATCCTCTAAGCATACCCTGGTTTCCCCGAAAGATCCCCATGCGTTTTCTGGGCGAAGATACCACCCAGAAGTTCTGAAAGTCAACCTTGGCCCGGAGCAGCAGAGCACCAATGATCAGTCTATACCAGAGAAGTCCAGAAAAAGACCCACATGTCATGTCTTCACTTTTCTGTTTTTGGACACTTTTCAAGCCTCCCCTATTCTTGATGGTGATTCATGATCTCCCTTCCTATTCTTCATCTCTGTTCTTTTGATGGCAGTTGATTATGAGTTTCCCCCCAATGCCGAATGCTGTTTGAACTTCTAGTCTCTTCACCCTCACAGACTTGGTTTAAGAGAAACTTTGCAGGAACCCTCCTGTATTTTGGATATGTTTGGTGGGTAAATCCATCGTTTCCTGGTTAAGATCTTTAAAAGCAAAGTTGGAAACCTGGTGGATGTAAATACCATCCATACCATCCAGGAAACATGTTTCCATCTTTTTCGGGGATTACCCTCTGGTTATTTGACATAGCCATGGAAAATGGCCCATTTATAGATGGCTTACCTATTAAAAATAATGCTTTTCCATAGCTATGTTAAATTACCAGAGGGATTACCATAAGATTTCCCGAAACAAAACAACAAAACCAAGCCATAGGCACCTGCACTTCATCCTCGGACAGCGTCGAGATGGTCCCCGAGGAATTCAGCCAACCACGCCAGAAGGGCCCCTCGAAGCGCACGAAGGACGAGATCTCGGGGCTAGCAGCAGCGGATGGGGCGATGTCATAGTAGACGTCAAAACTTGGTGAAGCCTAACGATCCTGGGAGGGATTTTTTGGAGCTTGTTTTTGCCCTTTGTTCCTGTTGGATGTGTTTTCAGCCTCACGTCTTTTTACTTTTTTACGTGCAGAAACAGGGGAAAAGGCGGACAAAATTTCAAAACACGAGAAAAACAGAGAAAATCCACCAAACATTGCGGAGAGCACCAAACCAAAGGACTGACCAAACCATCCAAACCTCACCAACATAAGATACATAAGCCCAAGGCAAGTTGCCCAGGGTTCGAATGTGCGGGGCATAACTCACCCGCCACAGCCCGGCCCATTGAGCAGGAGGCCCTGCAGGGACTCCAGTGGTCACCAACTGCTGCACCTCCTGAACCTCTTCGTCTCCAGCTTCAAATGCTGGATAAGAGACCTGGGGCCCCTTTTTTCGTCAGCGAAGTTGGTGCAAACAACTCCAGGAAAATAATTTGATAGCCATGGAAAATCACCATTTTCATAGGTAAACCATCTATAAATGGGTGGGCTATGGGGTTACCATCTGGTTATGACTAACATAGCCATGGAAAATCACCATTTTCATAGGTAAACCATCTATAAATGGGTGGGTTATGGGGGTTACCATCTGGTTATGACTAACATAGCCATGGAAAATCACCTTTTTTAATAGGTAAACCATCTATAAATGGGCCATTTTCCATGGCTATGTTAAATAACCAGATGGTAATTTGGGTTGTGGGGGTTATATCGAACCAGTTCATGGCAGTTCATAAGGCTTATAAACCAATTGAAAAAAACCCAGTGCAGGGCTCTCCTACGTCACAATATGATGGAATAGGCGTGTGCTGGATGAGTGGTGGTGAAGTGGTGAAGTGAAATTCCAATTTTAGGGGTGGATAGCTGGGAAATGTCAGCATTGGCAGTTCTGTTTGGTGAAGTCTTCCTTACCAAACATGTCTGTTTAATATTGCTTCGATGCCTCACAATCTGTGCGGCCGTCTCTTTCTGCATTGCCCTTATCTATCAATTGGACCTTTCCCGTCTAATCACCGAGATTAACTATATAAGAAAATAATGAAGGTCATTGAAAATGAACCCAGCATACAACCCCAATAGCAAAGTGTTGCGCTTAGTCAAAAAATATCATTCCTTGAAAACAAGCAGTTTTGCTCCCAGTTTGCCAATGATATCGACAACAGTACTGCTCAGCAGTAAATCCTTCACCCGGACCCAAGCATGTGAAACCCGACCAAAACACGACACATTGCAACGAACCCAAACAGCATCTGTTAAGTGGTGTAGCGAATATATAGGGATCATTCATCGAAATGGTTGCCTGGAAACTTAAACTTATCATTTTGATCATTTTGTTTACTTCAAAATCCATCAAAACATATCAAAAGACATGTTTGGTGAAACCCGACCCCTCAATTCCAAATCCCAATGACCTTCCTAAGGTCTGAGTTCTCTTTCAATCGCTTGGCCGCCGCCCGCGCCACACGTCGTGGCACCCAGCCGCCCGCAGCAACCGCCACCAGAGCCAGCCAGGCGCGACGCGACGGCTGCGGCCCTTGGGGCAGGGCATGAAGAGACCCGCTGCGCCCAGGGGCTGCAGGATGGGCTGTGGAGTGAACTTTGGCACCGCACAGCATGGCTGAGTTTGTCTGAAAATAGCCCCAAAATGGCTGTTGAATTAAGGAAAATGATGATAGACCATGGATCCATAGGATTTTGGAATGCCATATTTTCAAACAAACCCAAGAAATCGATAATGATTCAAGAATGTTTTTTTAATGGTGATTAATGGTGATTTTCACCATAATTAGTGCTAAGAAATCCATTCAAGAGCCTGGAAATGGCAGCGTGGATGAGACTCACAAAAAAGGTGTCGATATACGGGGGGGATCTCGACAGGGCTACAAAGTCATCAAAGCCTTGGTACTCGCACAGAGAACCGTAGTCGTAGCACGTTCAGATTTTGCAAAGTATCTCTATCTATGCTGTTGGCATCTGTTGGCTAAACAAACATTGCACAAGTACTGTATGTGAATTGTTGATCACAAGTTACAATTTACAATTATGCACGATATCCCCTCTAAACGTTGCTTCTCCAACCCCCCCCCATTTAAAAAAAAAACTGGACAGCGATACAGTTCTGAGTCATCCACCGCATAGCCTATCACTTGTGCTTCTGAGAACGTCTCACCGCCCATCAGAACAAAGTACAGTACCTGAACACCCCATGGGTCGGGGATGTTTTACATGCCCTTTGGGCCCACCTATGCCAAATCTACAAAGCATAGTTGGATATAGAATACTATATGTATACTATATGATATGCATATAATATATGTGAGTGTATATATGTATGCAATATATATATGTGTGTGTGTGTATGTCAGTGTATATGTGAGTGTGTGTGTGTATAGGTGTGCGTGCGCGTAACATAGATACATGCTGATGACATAGACGTAGATCTCCACTAGCAAGTGCATTCTCACACCGTCTCGTCATGTTGTCTTGCAGCATTTGGGCCATCGAAGACCATAAAGATAAAGATCCATTGCATCAAACACCCAAATTTGACCATATGTAGAACAAAAGAACGATGCGCACGGTCAAGTTCTACAACATATGACCCCTCCCCCAAAAAAAAATCACAATATCATTCGAGTCGACTCTGTCAACGACCAAACTGACCAAACTTGGTGTATCACCGGCGTTACAAAGCCCACACCTCCAAAGATCCAAAGATCTTGGCCCTTCTGAGGCTCACAATCATGAGGTCATGGAACACGGCCAGAACGGCCACAGTCACCGGTGACTTCAGTAACTGGATCAGTTGCATCTGAAGCCTCCGTTTGACCGTTTTTCTTGGGTGGGGGTTGCTGTCCCTAGAAAACCATCTGATCCTATTTGGGAGGTAATCCCCCACATCACCTGAGATTCTTTAGATGTCTGTGTTTCTATCTCCTTTGAAACCATTGATTCTTGGACGTTCTTTCTTGTGTCCTTTCCAAGCGCAAAGGGAAACGTGCTGGGCACGGACCATATTTCCAATGTTATTTGCCCTGCCCTCAGTGATAATATCTCAAATGCAAAAGTAACAGTTCACCTTAGTAAGTGACGAATGGCGAATGATTCACCACATGAAACCAACCAGGCTGTTAAGCCCGCATCCAATGGTTATTTTTTGGGGGTTTCTCACCTTATAGCCGCCAGGGCCTAAACAGCCCCCCATGATTGACGAACCGTTCGAGGAATTGGCGAGATCTATAAGTAAAGCGTAAGATTAAGCTAGTGCACCCATGAAAAATCGGGGCAACCCATAGAAAATAGAGTCCATCCCATACTATTTTCTATGGCATATATATCTATATATATCATCCCACTGCGGAATTTATGATATAGCCTATTTTTTTAGAACATAAAGTCCATAATGTTCAGAATATGCTTATTTTGCGTACGTGTCTAAACATTACCCTCTCATAAAGTAGCATAGATCCTGGCAGATAGGGGTTGGAAGATTAGTTTCAACTAAACAATGACTATTTTGTTTGATCTATGTTAATTTACCAGAGGGTACAGGATGGTCCCCCCAGTTATAAGTTTATCTATAATCCCCTTTAATTAGCCTCCCATCAACCCTAGTTATAAGTACTTATAGTTACACCTTTACCAATAGTTTATTAATCCCAGTTTATCTATAGTTATAAGTACTTATACCTCCCATCAACCCTAGTTAGGCCCTAGTGACTGGACTTATAAACCAACTTCGCCAACGAACTGGGGCCCCATCAGACAGTAAGAATCCCATAAGAATCAAATGAATTCCATATAATTTTGACATATACTTGACATATACATAATCATATACCCTCTGGTGAACTAACATAACTATGGAAAATCACCATGTTTAATGGGAAAATCAACGAACTAAATGGATAATCATATAACCTTGGTATCCACAAAAAAGAGTGTCCTGGAAGGGTCTGGTAAGTTACCCTTTACCTCACATTCAGTTTCTGATCCCGTGTCAAGATGATGTTCCAGAATCCCATCCCCCATCTTCACTAAGCAACACCAGTATGGGCGTGGCCGCCACCGCCACCGCCACAGCCAGACCCATGGGCGGCAGGCTCCAGTTGTTTGGCCCCAAGGGCACTAGTGCCAGGCCTGGCGTGAAATGCAATGAGTTTGGAAAAGCGTGGAAATATATACCTGTATGTGATGATGTAGTGTGATGTGATGTGATGTGATGTAATGTGATGTAATGTGATGTGATGTGATGTGATGTGATGTGATGTCATGTGATGTGATGTAATGTGATGTGATGTGTGATGTGTTGCAATGTGATGTGATGTGATGTAATGTGATGTGATGTGATGCAATGTAATGTAATGTAGTGCAATGCAATGTGATGTAATGTAATGCCATGCGATGTAATGTAATGTAACTGGTATGGCATGGCATGGCACATGGCATGGCATGGCATGGTATGGTATGGTATGGCATGGTATGTATGCATGCACAAGTATGTACAAGCATGTAAAATGTATAACACAAATATGTATATATATATATATATATGCATATGTATATGTGATTGCATATGTATGTATATAATATTGATATGTGATGTTGCGACGAGTTGTACAGAAACGCCATGACACCCTTTGCCATGGCCTAGTGTGAAAAAGCCAGGACGCTTCTTGATTCAACCAAGCCAAGGTCAATTCCAGAAACGTCAAAACATAGACAAACCCCCTGTGGATGGTTGCGAAATTCTGCACCAGTTGGCAACTATTGGCAACATAATTCAGCACTGTGTATAATCAGTGGTCATTTCAGGAACCTAAATTGGAGGTACCTACCATATATAAGGCTTATGTAATGCCTATGTAAGGGGATATCCCCACAAAATATGGCCTTGTTTGGTACTAACGTACCTCCATTTTAGGATCCTGAAATTCCCATTGATATAATGGGATTACAATGGGACAAACCATCTACCAACAGGCGCAGAATTTCGCAACATTTCGCAACCATCCCCCAGCTCCCAATCCCAACACATGTCGGCGGGCTCATGAGGCCAATGACCTCAATATATTTAGAAGGTTGGACTTGATCTTGAAGGTCTTGGATTGGATGATTTGGGAACCACAAGAAGTCAAAATCAGTTCAATAAATAAATAAATAGATAAATAAATACATACATAATAAATACATACACACACATATATACATATGTATATATATATACCGATTTGATTCCCTAGTTCTGGTCGATTTACCAGAGGTAGAATGAAAAAATCTCTTCAAAAGACACACCAACCAGGGTGCAAATAGCACATGAGATAAAGGATAGTAACTCGACAAAAAGTATTCTGGCGTCTTTGGTCTAGTCTATTTCCACCCTCATCAGTGGGATCCTATGACCCTAGCCTTCCCGGCATGGATGCACATGCCGTCTTGAAAGTCACCCCTGATCTGACTCCAACTGTGTGGTTTACAAGTGGCCAGTGCCACGGTCCGATTCCTTTCCCAAAGACTAAACCAAACTTGCGCACTGGATCCCTCCTCCTGACTTTGCCGAGCTTAATGCCATGCTTGGTGAATGTAAAAAACGGCTGAAAATGCTCTGATGGAGACATTGGGCTTCTCGCTGTGCTCCAATCAAAAGGATTCGGCTGGGAATGGTGACTTCACTGCCCAGTTCGCGACAATTCGACAAAACAGGTGGACAAGGCTTCGGGCGTTTTTCGATTTGCTTTGCAAATTGCCTCCCTCGACCTTTGGGATGCTATCCTGTTGAGCTCTGGTTTCCCCCCTTCCTTTACTCGCCCTTTGTCTAGTAGATTCCCACCTGTTGGTGCGCTAACCTTTCCCTTTTGTTGAGGAACTCCTGCATGTCACACATGCAGCTGCTAACAAAGTTGCTATGGAATGTTGAAATGTTGGAGTCATGGAATGCTGCTGGGTCCATCGCTCCTCTGCGCCACTTTGAAGGAGTTTTTGACAATGGTCGGGCTTCAAAGTGAAGCCTGTCATATGTGCACGTGAAAATCTCTTGTTCCAATATATCACCTAAATTCACACTGGTAGAAGTAGATCACAGCCTCGATCCCTAAAGTCTGAATGCTTTTTCGACTGGCCTGTCTGCAGCCTGGATCTGTAGGCCGCATCTACAATCCAGGGATTCTTCAAGTCTTGGCTGTCTCAAAGGCAAAAGATAGAATATATCTACATAATATATATATATGTGTGTGTGTGCCTACAGCCTCCAAACTCTTTTTTGGGTGGTGGTTGAAATAGCCCGGTTTTTTTCAGCAAGGCATTTGGTTACGGGAAATTACGACTAAATTACAGGAAATTATTGCAAATTACGGGCAAACTACGGGTAGAAATTTGGAAAACTATGTGTTTCTAAAAATACAATGTTTTTCTTAAAATCTTGGGAAAAAGATGTTGTTCGATTTCAACCCCAAAAAAAGTGGGTTAAGGGTGCCATGGGTGTATATATATATATATGTATATATGTATTTATTTACTTATTTATTTGTTTAAACGTGGTTAGAAAAATCCACAAAACAAACAATACAAAAATCAAATGATGATCACAATTTAAAAATGCAAAAAGCAAATAAGGACCATATTCTAGATATATTCCGAAATAGATTGCGCAAACCCATCGCCCATGTATGAAATGCATACTCTTCAATTGCATGGGTCCTTTTCTTATTATATGATATTATATCTACTGCAATGGGTCTTGGCAATCACTGGGCAATTTTGCTGGTGCGGGCACGGCCAGCCATGTGGTTTCTCTTGGGCAAAGCGTTTTGGTTTTTCCGTGGCACCATGCCTTTGACATGCTGAGATTCACCTTGGCGGCAGTGATGCATCTCCTGGCACATCTCTCGGGTAATCGGCAGACCTTTTCTTGTCCACAGCACCACGTCTGGAGCCGACAAGATTTGGTGCTCTTCTCCAAAGGGCACCATTTTGGCACAGTGGCCACAGTGTTGACAGTGGTCAACACATTGCTACCACGAACACTCACATCACCAATGAGGTTCCAATGTGAGTGCCACGTGCGTCACGGTCTCGTGGTCCAAAGTTTGATAATATGTGGGCCTTTCGGATCATGGCGTGGGTTCTCCAAAAACACAATGCTTCATCGATCCGACTGCCATGACCTATCATCTACAGCTGTAAGTGGAGTGTCCCTTCGCCACGTTTGGGAAACAGCCTCACAAAATTGCAGTTCAGCCATCTACCCGCGCTTTGCAGAGTGAAGCTGAAACCCGGGGCATCGTGCACCATCGCTTCCGGGATGCACATGCTTATCATCTGGGTAAAGTATGGTATTCCCCATCTAAAATCAAGCTATGTTGATGGGATTCCCAGCGCAATCAATTAGCGGGGCGAGTTCTGAGATTACACTACTTCACCCAGAATATGCTTATTTGTAAAATTTCGGCAAGCACGCCAGGATGAATGAATCAATTGATGATCCATCCCTGTTCTCTTCTGGTTACCCCAACAAACAATGAAACATGCTGAGGGATCTGCTGTTAGGCCCTGTCTGGCCTCTACACATTTGATGGCTTTGGTAAACTGCTAACTGACATTTTCAGGGTGCATTGGCTGGACCGTGAAGAAAAAATGCACATGCTAAAAAGAACGCTCCTACCGCCTGCGAATGACATTGACTGACACTCCCAGCAAGGTAGCTCAGCTGCTCATCTTTGGAGTTAATTCCATGAAGTCAGGGACTGATGTGTTCCCAACATTCACACAGCATCTATCATATCTAGCATCGCAACCTCCCTAAGATTAGCCCAGCAAATGCACGTGAGTAACAAACATCCTCTTATAAAGAACGAAACATGCTGAAGAATCTCCTGGGGCGGCTCCTGATGGCCTTGGTAAACTGCTAACTGACATTTTCCGGGTGCATTGGCTGGATCCTGGAGGCAAAAAATGCTCCACGCAGACCCTGCGACAAAGAATTCCAGCAAAAAATCTGTGCGCAGCTGGGCATGATCACATGCAACCGTCGGAGGATTCGTGCGTTCCCCAGCAATTCACATTGCTTCTCTTCAGTCCAATGTCGAGCTCTGATTTCAGATCTCCATTGTCCTGAAAGTTTCAGCAAAATGGACTCGATTGTGGGCCTCAAATGAGGGCGCTGAGCGTTGCTCGCGTTCCTCCGGGTCTTGAACAGGGACTGAGAGCCGCACCTCTTCGACCCCCTTTTCTGGCTCCTCTTCGACATTGGCATTCCGGCTGTGATCTGCTATCGAGCTATTGAACATGTCGCCACCCTTGTCATCTGAGTTGGTGCGATCCGATCGAGCCGTGGAGCTGGAGATACGGTTTCGGCTGTCCCTCTCACTGGTGTAAGTGGACAATGAGACCGATGAGATGCGCATCTGGTTCAGTAAGCGCATACGTTGGTCATTGTCAAAGTATGGTGCCACGGTGGTCAACACGTTGGCCAACATCCTTCGGTCGTAGACGTTGAATTCATCAATGGTTTGGACCAAGAATTCGACGTCCACCTGAAATGCCACAGTTCCATACCGTTCCATGGAACATGTCCATGGTCAATTACATGAAAATCAATAAAGATCAAGCCCCGAAACGCATGTCCTCGGAAACCAATTCCATAGTCCCATGCAATGCATTTGGTCCTTTGGTCGTCATCCAAGCCTCCTCAATTGCCTCGCATAGGGCACTCAACCCTTGAAGCAGGGCAGTGGTTGATGGAGGTTTGCCAAGCGTCAAAACGGCCAGTTCATCATGACTTCCCATGGCAGCGCGGTGAAAGAAGGCAGTCAAGACCATAACCAGCAAAATAAACGTCACTGAGTAGAGACTTGCAAGGAGCACGCCTGGGCATGGCGTCAGGGCTGGAAGGCCATGGCTCTTCGGAGCTGTGAATCAGCTAATGGTAGTGGCCCACATGTTCATCATCTTACTGTTCATGGAAGTCCTGCACCGCCTGCACCTACTATGGATCATGATCACCATAATCATCATAATCCCGGCCTGTTAGATGGCACCTACTATGGATGTACTATATGACCTACTATATGTTAATCATGTTACTGTTAGATGATGGTCATATATGGTCATGCATCGACAATATGTGGTACATCCATCGATTTTCAGGCCCGAAAGCCCACCTGCCAACGCCGAGAATGCCGAGGCAACTGACAGAAGCAAAATGAGTAGCATGCTCATAACCTTGGATTTTATTCGCGATGCTGGACAAGCAATTGTAGCTAATATAATATACGGTAAATATATATATATACATAGAAACATTCAAAAAATGTCAGTGCTTCTTCGATGGACAACTACCCCGCTAACAATTTAGATGTCAATAAATTGTGATAAATTGTGAATTAGATCGGCTTTTCAACGAAATAAGCACCTTAAACAAACCGTAGTAGCTCCATCCGCCAAATTGATCAAGGGCGTTTTCCAAGGCCAAACCACCAGCTGGAGCACCATATAGACCCCCTGTGCTGCCGAAACAACTTACCCCGGATTGCCAGGAGATGGCACGAGTCCAAAGTCGGAAAGTTTTCTGCTTTCAGTTTGTCTGGACAAATCTTCTCTCATGTAACAAAAAGTTAAAAAGCAGGTGCCAAAAAATATGCTGGACTCTCTCAGCGGGGGATGTCAAAGATGTCAAATGCCAGAGTCAACCTCGTCAAATACATCAGAAAAGATGTCAGTATAATAGAGGTGCTTAGTCGTCAGATGTCAGGTTGAGCTAAACCATAATTAATGATCCTAAATTATCATAATGGTGATGTTCACCTAGTAAATTCACCCCGCCCATTCAACGACCACGCGTCATCCTTCAAAATTCGCAGCTTCAACGGCTTTTCCGAATGAATACTGTTACCATCGGTTGCCGGGAAACTTCAATACACCATGATCATGCATGCCTTATGTAAAAAATGTTCCACGATTCCACGGAAGGAATCCAAATGTTCCACGACATGCTTTCAACATGTTTCAACAGGAAATGAAGGGTATCGGCCCGTCGGGCCCTTCGGGCCCCTTCTCTGGACATGCTCGCGCACATTCACCTGTAATATCCTGTCCTTATGTTTTTAACAGATGCCCCAGATGGTTGTGAAAAAGTTTTGGGGGTGTTCACTATCATGTTCACTTCTTATTTTGGAGGTTTAGAATTTTAGATTGCCAAGATCTTCAACTGTCACAACCTTACTGGTGCTAAACGCAGGGAATTTTCGGGAATGATCCACCGGCTAACTATATTCATCCCAGCAACCCCCAGCAACCCATCCATTCCCTACGTTTCGCACCAGTAATACTAAGCAGCCGAGCCATCTTCCATATGCCGAGTCTCCAAGACCGCAGTCATCACGAAGAGTTGCACCTGTGGCAAATCCGTGAAGACGGCCATGGGGACGGCCAGCATCGGTCCGCGCAAGATCAAGCAGGTGCCATACCACCAATAGTCGGGGCGGAAACGCATCATTGTCTGCCATCACCCTAACTCTTGGAGTGGAGGCAGGTGAGAAGCAAAACAGGCCTCGTCGGGGTCCAAGACCTAAAGCTATACACGTATGATATGCAAGTTTGCAAACATGTGA
>Ga0126342_10001359_pt1 | contig 33985 bp, 36 predicted proteins | sample Cyp1metagenome_FD_92528 | JGI IMG/M metagenome (GOLD analysis project Ga0126342, IMG submission 92528) | Coral microbial communities from Lord Howe Island, Old Settlement Bay, Australia - Cyphastrea 1 metagenome | ecosystem: Host-associated > Invertebrates > Cnidaria > Coral ...
AATATATAATATAATATAATATCATATTATATAATATATAGTATAATACAATATTTAAGATATAATATATACTACAATATAATATAATATACTATAATATAATATAATATACTATAATATAATATAATATACTATACTATAATGTAAATATATATAGATATAATACAATATATATATAATACAATATATATATATATAATACAATATATAGATATAATACAATATATATATATAATACAATATATATATATAATACAATATATATATATATATAATACAATATATATATATAATACAATATATATATACAATACTATATAATACAATATATATATATATAATACAATATATATATATATATTAATAAAAATATATATACATATATACTATACATAGCCAAATACTGTCAGATATGACAGAAACATCAATACTCTGTGTGGCGTTTGAAGACTCAGGAGCTAAGAGCATGTCTGCGCCACAAGAAGCGGGGTGAACCAAGGAAAAAATGACATACACAAAATAATTATGGATATAGGTGATCTATGGTGATCTCACTAGCACTAAAATGGGCACATGACATCATGCTTCTGCCTGAACCCCCCTGGCACCATTCATATGGTGGTTTCTACAAAGAACCGAGTCTCATTTTCCGGAATCATCACTGCCGGAATGAAACAACCACTTGCCACTCCCAAATAACGTAGACATACAGAGCCCAGAAAACTGAGATCCCCTCGTTAAAACAGACGCGCAGGACGTGGGTGGTGGTGCGCAGCTGTGCCGTGTGGCAAACAGTCAGGACAAATACAGGGCGCATACCATGTATACTTCATATGGGTATGGATCAATACCTATACATACCATTTTTAGGGGGATGAACATCCATTTACCAGCTATTTTGATGTTCACCAGGGGTACAAGGTTTTGACACACTGCCATATTTATCAGATTTTATCAGTATCAAAAAGATTCTAATGCATTATTCGATATTATTCACACGTTGCCCGACTATTGTTCAGCTGCCAGAGAGGGCCCCCTCAGTAAGTGATGAAAAATCCAGATTTTGGATGCTTCACAATATGATGATTGCTATAAGTCAGTCCAGGCTGTACACTCCTTAAAAATTGGGGATGAATCTTCCAGAAGTCGTGTCAACAAGAGCACTAGCGGAATGTCGCGGATATCAATTGACTGCGAATCCAAAGGTGCACCAGGCAGCTGGGATATGCTAGAGATTGAATAATTGGGATCAGTTTTTTTTCCTTCCCCTAGCCGGTTTAGGGTAACTCGACGTCATTCTGTAGTCTGCCAGTCATTCCCGCAAGTTTCAAGTGTCGCAAACACCGCAGCTGCAAGGAACACCTTCACTGTTCTTAGATGGTCTCGGACATTCTTAAGCAATTTCACTCCTTCATCCAGACTAGACCTTGTTTTCCAGCCTATTCTCCCCACATTTGTCTTGCCCGAAGCTCCCAGTCATGGAGTTTTTGAATGGTTTGCCGTGAGTGTCAGCAGGTAAGGTTTACCTTAAAAGTGTTCGAAGATTCTTCGCCTCCTGGCGGACCTCGCTCTCTGGTACAGTGCGTGTTGTTTCGCAGTAAGATGAACAACAGAAACCTGTGAAACCCATATAAACCCATGGTAAAAAACAATGAACACACATTAAAACCCCATGAGACGAGAAAAAACACACACCCATGACTTAAAGTCAGATATGTATAGATATGTGATGGCATATCACAGACTGAAATCACATGAAAAACACGGGGGAAACCTCAAGATGCACTTGGGTCCAGTGGTGATTGGTCGGTTGAAAGGGGTGTCATCTTCCATGTGGGAATTGCATGGAATTGCTCTCTGTATTGAGTGCAACATGTGAGCCTGATATGATTGATATGCACATGGCCCCATTGCCATCATTGCCCCCCCTAGGATGAGTCATTGGTGATCTTTTATCCGGAAGTGCGGAACCTCAGGGAGCAGCTTTTCTGCAGCGTCGCGTATTTCTGGGATGATGCGGGATGATGTCTCGAGGTTTTGGTGGCTTCATTCTTCGTGGGGAATGGGCAGATGCTGCCAGTGCCCTTCACCATGTTGGGCTGGAAGCTTACGGCGGAATTCTGCCAAAGTCAAAGTGTAGATGCACCATGCAAATCCATGCAATGGAAATGGATACTTGATACATCGTGATCCTGAAGCTAGTGATTATATATTGCGTGCGGCGCTGGACCATGTCGTGATTGCGTCCAAGCCGCACTATGCACACGGCACTCAACCCGTTATCATTGTGCGTGTGAGTCTTTATGTATTGGAAAAGAGTGAAGGCCACCACAGTCTTGCACAGCGCCTCGGCCCCAGGTGCCAGGAGGTACTTAAGGCACATCAGTCTGGGGCCTAGTTTTGGACAAAAGTCAACAACTTTTCGCTGCAGTCTGCCGCACCTGTGACTGCAGCGAGTTATTTTTCTAAGCTTTACAAAGAGTGTGCAGAGTTGCCAGTGGAATGACACGAGAGGAGTCTGATGCATTGTCAAATGTATCTCAATGGATTGGTTTAAGGGAAAATCTAAAGGAAACCATCGATTTTCCCATTAAATATGGGGCTTTCCTGTAAAATTTCCCTTAAACCAATCCATTGAGTATCTGACCACTTTCACATCACCACTTCTCTTTGACGTGGCTCCAGTGGACATGTCTTACCGTCTGTCAGACCCCATGACGCCCTTTCAGGTGGCGAAACTGGAGCAGGTCCACCATACGACAACTTATGCGGCAAGGCAAGAACCAGACAACCACAAGGGGAACAGGTTCTCTCTTGACTCTAGGTACGGGTCCGAACCATCATCTGCTACCGAGACCTGTGTTCATTTTAAGAATGCTCAGCTGGCGGTACTCGTGCAGACTTTTGACCCACAACCATATTGGAGAAAGTTGGGAAAAAGCAGAAACAGCAAATTGCCTGAAGGAGGAAAGTGCGTGAAGTGCCGATAGGAAGGGCTGTTGAGACAACTGAATGACTGAATGAGTCAGTGACCGACTGAATAAGTGAAGGGATGAATGCATGACTTTTGGGGAAGAAAGAAGAAGTGAATGATTTAATGGCTGAATTCTCAACTGACGGCAGGCCTGAATGATTGGCTTAAAGATCGAATGACTGAATGAATTCATGATTTAGACATGCCCAGTGATTGCAAAATTGCAGGGCATTGCAAAGCATTTAGCCAGCCTTCGCTTTCGCAGAACCAGGAAGCAGTGCCGGTGCGCCTTGGAACAACCACAGCGGTAGCAGATGGTACCAGTCGTGCCCATCTCTTGCCACGGATTTTTCGGACCCCCGCAACAGCGGACACACCGAGCCTACATTTGCGACCCCAAGAGCCGCAAGACCAAAGCAGGATGTGAACCGCAGACTTCCTACATCTTCCTACCTTTCACCCGACCACTCTGCCCAAGAACTCTCAGCAGTTGAACGTTAGATTGAGTAGCAAATTAGGTTGATGGGCGCGATCTGGAAAATGAAAGGTTGAATTGTAGGGCGCGCCTGAATGCTGACATTTGCCAGTAGCTGGGTTTCTCACCTAAACTTCCGCTGAAGGAAGGAATGGACAGATGCTTAAAATGTATGGACGGAGGGATAGAGGTATGGACAGATGGATGCACTGCAAGAGGATGAAAGATGTGTCGATTTCTGCGCTGAAGGCAGATACTCGTGTCAAAAAATTATTCCCAGAACAACAAACAATAGCAGCACATAGTACAATTTGACGATCAATCATATGAGTTGATGTCCAGATGTTCATCTGATCGGATCATAATCATATCATAAACATCTACCAGTATTATACAGTAGACATGTTGATTTGCTTGCCTCTAGTTCATTTGTGGTGCCTATGTATTTGAGAGAGGTATATATATACACATGTATGTATACATATAATATACATATAATATATCAATTCTGCAAGGTTCCCCTATGAATTTACTGTCTTATTTTTCCTGCAACACAGTTTCCTAGTTGGATTTCTTTCTCTTAGTTTTGTGGTCAGTTCGCCAGTCTGTTCGCCAGGAAATTTTTCACCGACCATCTCTGGTCAGTTCCTGGGATTCCTCCCAGTCCGTGGCCCCGTGGCTGCGCAGGTGAGTGCGCCAGACTTCTTGAACTCCAACATAATGACAGACGTTGCGCAACTTGGTTTTCGTGAAAATATCTCCTGGGCTGCCGATGCAAAAAAGAATCCGGAGAGTTGCGTTGCTTTTTGTTGAATCCTGCACAGTTGAATTAGTTGAAGTATTACAATCATTGACCAGCCAGCACCTACCCAGTCCCTTTCTAATTTCCACCTGACATCCACGGCCAAGGGACACAAAGGTTTCGATGACTCCAGTGAAGATCTATGTGCCTCAGATGAACAGTTTCTGTGGACAGCAGTGGTCATCATTATGAAAAATCATTTTCATACGAATCATACACCAGTGCAATGGGGCAGCGGGCTAAATGCTGCGTTGGTTTGAAGTTCGATGTTGTTGCAATGGCAGAGTTGCAACGACGCATCATTGCTCGGCCAGCTGCCGCAGACTCAAGTTGTAAGTAACGTTAAAGATTCCTACAGAAGACTGGAGAGGAAGGTCTTAGAACGAGAGATTGAGTTGGAGATAGAATCAGGAAGCTGAGTGATTGATTTGCTGATTGGTTTTGTTGATTGACTGATTGAATGTTTGCTTGGTTTGAGTGGTTATGAGTGAATCATTGCGTCAACGTGTGAACGCACCGTTGAATAAGCAGTTGATAGAATGAGTCTAAGTGACAAGCATGTCATGTGCAATTTTGATAGATCAGGATGCTGTTGTTTCAACCAACAGATGAACAATGTGAATACGTTGTAAGAGTCAACGGCTAGTCAGTCTGAGCCTTGTAACCATAATTCAATAATTCACCCATATTTACACATACACTACAGAAACACTATATAACACTATAGACTATATAGAAATATTATAGAAATATATAAATATATTATATAAATATCTAAAAAAAATACACATACACACATATACATATATATATATATATATATTTTAAAAAAGAACTCAAGCCTTGCCAGTTGTCGTCCGCTCAGGACAGTTCGTTTGTGGCGGTGGCCTCCTATTGCAGCGATTGTCACAGGTCGGGTCCTCCGGGAGACCTCCGGGAGACCTCCGGGAGACCTCCGGGAGACCTCGGGACCTCGAGCCGGTGATGTCGGAAAGTGGAGATCCATTAAGGAATCTAATAATCCACTATAAGTATTAAGAATGGATCTCCAATGATGTTATAAATAATGATTATAAATGTGGATCATAATCTAACAATCCATTGGAATAATTAATTGATTCAAATCTTCAATCTAATAATGAAATATATAATTTTTAATAATATATTTATATATATATATGTAATTATAAGATGTACAATAGATACATTATTCACAAAAGAATGACATATCTTCAAGAATGTACTGATCAAAGCTTGATGAACGTAGCATTTCTACTTTCCGAGAATCAGAGCATCAAAGCTTTGCCCAGGGGCGAATGCTCGGAGCCTGAGATGTTCAACAATCAGTGCGACAATCAACGAAAGCACTTGGATGAGGAGACGCCGTGTGTTGGTGCCACAGAAAATGTGTGCCACAGTGTCGTTGTGTGCCACGTTGAATTTCTGAAGAACTGACTTTCGACTCGGCTTCTGAAGCACAAAAAACAAAAGTGACAAAAACTGACAAGCAGCGCAGTTAGCATCTGTGTGTGTGTGTTTGTGCGTGTGCGTGTGTGCCTTTGTGAAAAAGTACAACTTGCGATATTACCGGACGTTTCCCAGGAGCCTGTAATTTCTCGCACGAAACTTTCACGAAACGGCCATTCTTTTTCACAGACCCCCACAAAGTCTGCGAAGGGTTGTTGCCGCAAATGACCCTCTCGTAAACTAACGTAACTATGGAAAATCACCATTTTTGAATATTTTTGATGGGTAAATCCACTATAAATCACCATTTTCAATAGCAAACGGTCAACGTTTACCAGAGGGGATGCTCATCGACCTGCATTTCTTACTTCCTAAAAATGGCAACCGCTGGCGTTATGATTGCGATTCAGGGCGGATTTCGGAACATATTTCAGGGCTTCTTTGATCTTAGATGATATATATATATATATGTATACTATAATTATATACTATATGTATATATATATATTTACATATACATACGCCTTCGATGGGTTCCTTTAAGGATCGTAGGCCATTTCTCATCATGATTCATGTCCCAACAGATCGGTGATCACAATCAGGGTGTCACTGGCTGAGGGTCATCTTTTGGAATTTTTGGTCTTTGATTTGTTTCACTAATTATATAGATATCTTAATCATGTGGCCTTTTCCCAGGCCATGAATTTCTACCAACCTGGGCTGCTGAGTTGATCTGCCAAGTGAAACTTCATCTGAAAGTTGAAACCGTTTTCTCAATGGAATATTCGGCGTGATCTGGCGAATATGGATGAATATGGTCTGTTTGCTCGACTCTACTCGCTGTTGAGCGCTCATGCTGCCTGTACATTAAGGACCCTTGCGTGTTCTCACGACTTTGCTAGTGACATTGACAGACTCGACCAAGTGTTTTCCGCTTGAGCTGCGCCCAAACATCTCACTAGGATTTCATGTCTGTTCAACTGCGTGGCTGTGTTTCACATTTGACGTACCTTTCATGTGCCGGGGGAGCACAGCACATCATTTTTATGTGTGCATCCAACCAAGCTACAAGTGATGTGTTTGAAACTTTGTCGGATCAGCGCAGGGCACCGGCTAAACCAAGACGAGGTTTTGCAATCCATGCGTGTGGTTTTGCCTGCATGGTGTCTCAGATACCGATAGGGACGACCTACACCAACATCACCGAGGTCTGTTTGAAGTCTAGAATTTGATTTGATGTTCACGGAGTGCGGCGCGTGCGGCGCGTATGTGTGCGTGTAAGCACGTGTGTGCGTGTGAGCTTATGCCCATCCTAAAGGTTACCCAACGAATCCGCCATCCGCATGCCGGCAGGATGTGTCAACCTGGCTGCAGGTGGAGCAATCTTGATCCTTAGATTTCTGACGTCTTTCGTATATTTCACACCTAACACAGGATTCTCGTGCTAAAAAAACACAGTTTTTCGTTTGCAGGCTTACGATTACCAGAACTATCATGACGCAGTGTCTACGGCGTTTGCTGCAGTGGTCACGCAGATTGGAACTGGCACGGCCCCAAGACATCTTTGACCATCCTCTTCAATGCCTGCAGCCTTTGTTTATGTCTCGGATTCGAGGACTTTAGATTAACCCTCTGGTAAACTAACATAACTATGGAAAATCACCATTTTAAATATGTCAATCAACTATAAATGGCAATTTTCTAGCTATGTTAAATTCCCGGAGGTTAAATTCTTTTGAGAAGTTCATCCACTGTGCAGCCAACAATGTCTAGTGTGCCAGAATGACAAGACGAGAGCCGAGGACCATGGGGTGCTGGCTTGTGGCAGGGAGTTGGGGCCTAAAAATTCAATCCTTTTGATGGTGATGTGCAACCTGTGGAACAACTGTTGGGTGGCTTTGTCAGTGTGCAGATGGTCCCTTTAGATCTATCTTCATCTATTTTCTAGATAAAGTGTGTTCAATCACGAACTTCCTTGCATGAAAGGCCTACCAAGCAACCAAGCAACCAAGCAACCAAGCAACCAAGCAACCAAGCAACCAAGCAACCAAGCAACCAAGCAACCAAGCAACCAAGCATATAAAATGCAAGTTTCGAGGGCGCATGAAACAGCGAAACAGCTCTTGACAAGGGTCCCAACATATACGCAGGCCCTGAAGAGCCCGATGCAAGGTACAGTAAAACATGATACACCATCAAATATCAACATGTATTAAGTGGTCTCATGTCTTTCATGTACGCCAGTTTGATTTAGATCTTGCTGGCACTGACATGCCGAGGATGCGCAGCAGTACTTCTTGACAGTCCGCCCCTGAATCAAATCTTATGGCCCCGGACTCTTAGACGTATCAAATTGTGATAAAAGAGGCAAAATTTGGGGCAAGCAGTCCCGAGGTTTGGCTTGCAACTAGTTTGCTTGACAACGTGCTGGAACCCAGTGGGTCTACCTTCCCTTCTCAAGTGGAGGTTTTCCATTTCCAATTGTGGTATGACCTGAGCTGCCTCCAGGTGCAGCTGGACTATTACATTTATGACCATTTCTGCGAGAATGCAGGTGCCAAAACTGCAGCCTGTGGGTGATTTTTTTTTCTGCTGATCCAGACTGAACCCGGCAGATTTTTGCAAGAAGACAGCGTGCTGCTGTGATGTCCTGTTCTTCAAAGCCATGGACTACGACATGATGCAAAAATGGGCAACACAATTAGCGATCTATATCGATATATGTTTTAGGTCCCTTGGTGTTGAGAAAAATATGAAACATGCATGTCGTGATATGAGTATGCGCCATATAAAAAAGGGCTCCGATTTTTTTGACGCCATGTTCAGGCAACAATTTAAAACAAGCTGGGCATGTGTGTTTTGATGTTCGTTGCTTTTGTTGTCTAGGTAAAGCATTTTTTTAAAGCCCATGGCTTTAGGGTATGTCGTGACACGACTCGACTGAAGGTCACCAGTGCTTTGTGCTTGGACAAAGCATGTGCCAGACCTGCATCCAAGACAGCGGCATGAGCAGCATTGCCTGGGCCTGGGATGGCCTGGGAATCATGCCGCACAGTTCAGCAACCGTACTGCGTGAAGGTTGCTGAACGGCCAGCTGCACGTTGAAGGAATTATGAAGTTTACGAAGTAGCTTCAGGGATTGCGTGATGTTATAACTTGACTGAGATTTTCAGTATATTTCAATATATTTCATGTGATTTTCAATGAAGAGAGTTCGAAGTCACCATTCTTCTTGATCGTGGCACTCAATGTTTGCTTCGGCACTGGGTGCTGCTAGCTGCCATGCCGAGATCAACAACCAGTACTGCGGTAGTCTTGGCGCACAAGGACTGGCTTTTCGTCGTTGCACCTTGCAGGGTGGATTGATGGCAGATTGCTCGCAAATTGCAGATTGTCAGCACTTTCCACCATGTTTTTTTCGGTATTTTTTGAGCCATGCAGATATGCTGGACAAGCTTGTCGACCAACCTGCTCGGAGCTTGGAGCATCTCTTAAGGTTTAGCGCATTTTGCTATTCAACCACCGCCCAGCAGTATACGTATTTTTCGCTGAGCGCGCAAAATCCAAGGTGGAACAGGTTTATTGGTTGGTGAAGAATGTTGGGCCTCCTCCTCATCAGGCAGCCACTAGGAGACACAGGAACTTGGGTGACACTGGAGCTGCGATTCGCAGTGGTAACCAGTGGATACCCTTGTGGTTAGAAAAGCGTGCTGTTGCTGATGTTTGAGATGGGGATTAGGCAAAAAATTAGAGTTGACCATTGAGATCCATTGAGAATAAAGGCCCCAAAAAGATGCCTCAGTCGCAGTGCTTTTCCAAAGTCGCGTCTGGCAGGTTTTTGACTTGATTGGCAGCAGTGTCATGTGAACATCTTCCGCGACGATCCCGTGCCTCGGTCTGCGCAGTGTCCAACTCGATGCTGAACTGAGTGGAATGATTTTGGCGGAACGGCAGCGCGGAACGGCAGTCCCCTGGATATTTCCACTGAATATTCCGATTGTTTGTGTAGCCTCTGGTTATTTAACATAGCCATGGTATAGATGACCCATAGAAATAGATGGTTTACCTATTAATAGCATGGTGATTTTCCATGGCGAACTGTTAAATAACCAGATGGTAAGTTTACTTATGCCTAAGTTCCTAACTCCATAGCGGGCGAATACTTGAACGAGAGGAAATTCAAAGAAGACAAAGTATCAAGTGTTGAGTCATGGACTTTCAGAGGTTGATGTGCTTGATATGTGTAGCAAGCTCACCAAGGTCGCACGTGCCATTGCCCAACCTGTCATCTTTGACACCAGTAAGTAGCGATGACGAAATTAGTGCTGTACAGTTCGTATCCAGTGGGATTGGATTGCCCCCAATCCACCACAACTTTGCGGTCGCTCCTTAGGAGAAATTCGCATGATCCTCGCTCAGTCGATGTTTGTTTTTGGAGCTGACATTGGAAAGAATCAGCCGGGCTAGAGCGGCTAGAGCCGCTGAGCCTGAGAGCATCTGAGAGCCTGAGCTGTGGGTCACAATCAAACAGACAAGTGACGCAAGTGCCGTTGCACATGCAGATAGATTAAGATAGACTTCGAGCCCCTTGGACCAAGCGCTTAAAGCCAGGCTTAAAGCTTGAGCGTCAGCTGACACTTCAAGTAGCTGAGCTTGGGAAATGGTTGGAGAGTCCCAAAAGTCGCAGGAATGTTTGATCCATTTTGATCCTATGCTTTTGCAATTTGCGAGATCACACAGATAGGAAGGTGATGGAACACGTGCCACTTTGCGATTTGTGCCATTCCTCTGTGACTTGCCTTGAACAACTTGTCGTCAGCAGCTGTATTCAGCTGAGAAAATGAATCATAATGAATCCCTGAAGCTGGCAAGCCACAATTTATTTGGTGTGTTGATGTTTTGTTCTCAAATCACGATCCATCATATTACATGATTTACATAATATATTTACATGGATGTGTGCAACATGCGACAACTTTGGTATTTTGCAAGGCCTAAGGGCTTTCTTTTTTTTTTTCAGAAAATCGCAAGCGATACGATACACGCGTTGGACAAATCACAAACGAAACGCGGAACTCATGCTTTGCCATGGGCTGTGGAGCACACGGGTCCAAGCGATTCTCAGAGGCATGGCTTGGTTCGCCATGGCGGCCATGGGTAAACACATCGCGTGTTTCTGCTGACGCAGGCAGAAGTTGCCACCAACCAGTTGCGTGGCATTCCGACCACCAAAGATATTGAGAGTGCAAGGTGCATCTTCCCACGACAGTGAGTCGACTTGGTGGAAGTCCAAAGACTTGTACCTGGTGGGTCGTTTTTTCTGGGTCGTGTACTGGTTTGAGTTGCAGGTCGGAAGGCCCAGATGTGGCATCCGGAGACTTCGAACATATACTCCAGGCATGTTGAAAAGCGTGTTTAACTGACGGTTTGGTGGAGTTCCATGTTGTGCAACAGCAGCAAAACACCAAAATTGAAGCATTACACGCGCAGGAGACCCCAGATCACCAGTTTGTGCTAGGATAACACTCCAGGTCACAACACAGAACCACACAGCATGTAGGTGTCCGGATATCACAGGGTTTATTTTTCAAAAAGAATGTTTTGAACTTTTAGATCCTAAATCCATCTAAATCCATTTTTTGCTGCAAATGTGCTGATTCAATTATCTTTGTGCGGTCGCGTCAGTTGAACGTTGAAATTCCTGAAGGCATGATTCGCCCCACAGTCTTCTCAGTAGAAAACCAACATTTTCCGTATTTTTCTTTGAACAACATTTGAACGAACTTAAACTTACTGTACGGGTGAAGTAATTATGTGGACAAAGTGTCCTGCTAAAAGGCGTGGGATTGTTCCAAAGGTTTTTGATCAGGCAACCTTGATTTGTACATCCAAGTCTCCCTGAAAAACTGTTGCACATGTATGCCAAAGAAAGGTTCCTCGTTCTCCCGAGCAAAGTCTTTCTCTTACGAGTGTTGTAAATATGGTTTTGAGATGCTTTCAGTCTCAAACAATTGTGTCATGAGAAGGCCTTCATGCAGTGCTTTGGATACAGGATAGCTACACATCGACTGTGAAAATATGGTAGTGTTAATTCACTATGAATATATATATATATATTTTATTATATATATACACATAATATGTATATATATACACATATATATATATATCTATATCTCTATCTGGGTGCACTATAGCAAGGCTACCTTTAGCTACATCCATATCTGTTACAATATGTTAAAATATTGTGGAAAGATGACAATGCCTGGAGCTTAAGGTTAGTGACTGTTTGGCTGCAGCAGAAATAGTGAATGAACAGATGAATGGATTGATGAAATAGATGGATGGATGGATGGATGAATGGATGGACAAACCGCAACGATACAAGCAGAGTGAAACAACTCCCACCCCCCACGTGACCACACAGCCGACAACAGAAGCTGCAACACAGTCGGCCTCCCATTTTTCATGGAACAGCCCATCGTACCAAATGGCCAGAAGCCAGAGATACGACCTACAATCGCCAACCCCGTCCCCTCCCGGCGAAAATCTTCGTACCATGGACATAGGCCGGATAGGCGATCCGCATGGCCACAGGCCAGGTGTATGATCCACAACCCCATGGTGGTTCTAATTCCACAGGGGTGCTGCACCTGCCCGCAGGACGAATGCACAGCAAACCAGGAGAGTCCGCCCCCCCTGAGCATTTGCAAGCTAGCGATTGCAGTACATTCCCAGCAGCACATCAGCCCCTCCGCGCTGCTGTCATACTTGGCAAGGCAAGCGTTGGCCCCAAACACGACAGGGCTGAGGGCTGAGTAACCATTCTAGAACTCCCGGCCAGCAGTGTTCACAGCAGCATCCTTGCTATGCATGCTGTTTGGTATGGGATCAAATTTAGAGAAAAGCATGAACAGCAACACATGAGTAAAGCATATTACCCACATATGGACAAATGCCCAAGCCAAATCAATGCACAATGGCCTTGAAAGCCCCCACAAACACGCTCAGTGCCAAACCCATTCAAACCAATGTCAGGTCAGTATCAATCAGTGTCAAAGGCAGCGCGGCATCAATCAAAACGAAGTTCGGGTCAGGGGGGGACGTGCAAATGAACAGACCAGGGAGGAGTCGAACCTCCATGTTTTGCCGTGCGCTACAGTGTGTACACCGCGGCTCGCCGAGGAGGACGGCAGTGATTGTGGCCCAGACAAAGCATCTGAAGTTCCCGAGCAGTTACACATGGCACCCGCCAGAAATTGCTTTGAGCGCTGATTCTGAGGACACTCCCAGTCATTTGGTGCAACTGAAGACTTGAAAGATCCGCCATCGATCTCCAATGGAAGATCCTTCAAGGTTTCAAACTGATGGATCATTATGGATCATGATGGATCATTCTCTTGTGATGGTTGACTTTGCGGCACTCCAAGATCCAAACCTCATGGTTCTTTCTGAAGCCAAAGGTGATGGATGATATTGCAAAATCTATGCAATGCCAGCCATCATCTTCCCATCAGTGTCACTTTCCTCGTTCCATCTTCTCAAATATGGGCCAAAGCTGCAGCTAGAGAACTGGCAAAAGACGAGTAATCCTGACCATGAAGCTATTGGAACAAGGTGCAGTCACTCACCGGGCACTGAGTTCTGGGCCTCCTCAAAGTTGTGCAACCCGGTGATGGGAGATATGCGAACACACACGTGTAATCAAAAACACAGAAAGCTCTCTACGCCGTAGACTCTAAGCTGAAATTTAACATTGGTGCAATTGGCTTTCCTGGGCTCCGGGCTCTTTGGACACGTCTCCGTCGTCGACAGGATCCCTGGGCATTGAAGCTGCGATTCGCAAGCACTTCAACGCCAAGGCCGGGAAGAATTTCGGAGATCACGTCAGAATCAAGACCCGCTAAACGAGACATGACACTGGAGAACTTGCTGCGCATGTTGCCGATTCCACGATGAGGCGACGGAAGCTGCCCAGAACCACGACAAGGTAGTAGAGGTGGTGGTTGGCGACGCCCTGAAAAACCCAAGCTCCCAAGCTCGCCCGGCGCCCTCACCTGCGACGCAAGATGGTCGGACCTGCCGCAGCTCGTGGTCTACGGCCTCAAGGTCCGCAAGGACGGCAACACAGAGGAGGTGCGGCGAGAGCTGCACCGCCTTGGCTACAAGAGACCCCGCACCAGCCAGTTCCTGGCCGAGTGTAGCCAGTACCCGAAGCCGAACAGTTCCTGGACCTGGGGAGCATGGATTTTGATATTTTCAAGTCGCTATCATTTAATTTTTGACCGGCGCGGACGACAATGACATGCAACGACAACATGATGATGATGATGATGATGATGAATGATGATGGTGAATGATGATGATGATGATGATGGTGATGCCGATGATGATGATGGTGATGATGATGGTGGAAGAGGATGAGGACGATGATGACGAAGATGATGAAGATGATATGAACAATATCATAACATATTGTAAAGCCAATTTAGATATGGACATAGCCAAATGTAGCCTGGCTATAGTGCATCCAGCTATATACATACGTATCTCAACACCTAAATATATCTATATACCAAATGATTACATAATTCAATAGAAACATATATTATATATGTATATTTCTTCAAATACATGTATATGTATATATATATATACACATATCTTTAAACATACATAAAACAGCATTTAATTATCGATATCTTGAGATGCATATATGTATTTTTGCATATGTGCGTCTTTTTTTTTTAAAATAAATCTTTCTGATTTATATCTTACTACACACATATATATATATTCATTAAAGTATATATATGTATATTAATATATCCCAATTTATCTTTGAATATATGTATATATATATATATTTATTTAGATCTATCTCTATCTATATTTATATTGATATCTTCTCGAAAGACTGGCAGTGAGCCCTTTCCACTGTAGATCCCCGATCACACCAAATCGTATTGAATGCCCTGGAAACAATTTTTTTATTTACCGAGGAATTTGGGTTTGTACACTTGGATTCTACACAATTACATTTACATAAATGTAAATGGATATATAATATAGATATATACATATATACATATTTACATGTATACATATACACATATACATGTATACACATTTACATATATGCATGTATACATACACTCATACATATATACATATACATATATATATATATAGATATATACATATTTATATTTATACATATATATATATACATACACATATACATATACATACACATATACATATACAAATACATATACACACATATATACACATATATACGTGTATACATATTTACATACTGTATATACATTTACATGTATACCTAGTAAGTAAGTATGCATGCATGCATGTATGTATAAATGCAACCGCCACCTTCCCAAGTGGCCAACCCATTGTGGCAGGAACTGGAAGCTGCAAAAAAATCTCGGATAGATGCAGAAGCAAAGGTGACGAAGGTTCCTGTGCTGCCGTGATCTGCCAGTTAACTGTCAGGTAAATGCTGTCCTACTTGCCAGGTAAATGTTGTGAACACCATGCTTGGAATCCTGCTGATGTTCGCAACATCTTTTCAAAATTGTTTTCAAAAGTGGACCAGAATCTTTGCAGAATGTCCGTTTGATGCCTCGAGATTCTGACAAAAGTCATCGCACCCCTTTTCATTGAACAATTCACGAACACAAGTGGCCATCAATTAGCCATGAATTCGCCATGAATATATCCATGAATTCATTACAATTGCCCTATCGATTCCCCATTCCACATCAGGTTCTGGCTCAAGATGCAATGCTGCGAGAAGAGCTGGAGCGATTCGAGGTGCACAGCCCTTTCGATCACTATCCTGTGATCGGAACGATCTGAACTGGAAGGCCACTGCTTCTGCAGAGGCTTCCCGGTCTTCCAGGTGACTCGATCTGGGTGTTCCTGGATGTTGCAGATTGTTGCAGTATTTGTGTATTCTACTTGTTTGATCTGTATTGCTGCGATTCCGACCCAAGGCTGGATGGTCGCTGTTCTGTTTTGGAAGTAGAGCTGCGGACTTACGCGTCGACAAATGGGCACGCTTGCACTGTGTGCACAGCGACTATGCGAGACTACTGTTGAATATTCTTGAACCAAGAGACTTTGAACGGTGACCTGACTTTTCTTGAGCACGCAATGAAGTTTGATGAGGTCGCGTACATTAAGAGATGAATTGGCATCTTCAAGCAATGCCCACGACCAGCTTGAGGAGGACGTAGCACAGTTTTGTTTTGCTTGTGAGAAGTAGCCATGTTATATTTCAGTCGAACCTTCTAGCTGTCCATCACTGGCATTTGATCTGAATTCCTGGAAACTATCAGCTTCGGCATCGATTTCAATCTGGCTGCTCAATTTTGCAACGATGCAATCTTGCAGACAAAATTGGAGGTTGCGAAGCAGCTGCGAAGAGAGCTAGCAGCCAAAGATCAGAAACTTGCGCAGTGTGGAGCTGATTCCTTGTTTCAAGTTCAAGAGGATCAGGAAGGCATTTAGGATTCAGGAGTGTTCAAGGTTGACGAGAGCAAATCACAAACAACTCCAATCAGAGGGAGCATCAAGCCTCCTATAAGATAGTTTTGGCAGCGCTGGAGGTTGCAAAGTCAGCTGCAACGAATATCAGAAGAAGCCATTGACTTCCAGGCACAGCTGTTTCAATCTGGGCGCCTCGTATGAGGACAGCCAAGGTGGCATGAAGTGATTGTGGTGGCCTGCAGAGGCCCAGAGGGATTATGCACTCAGCGAACTGAAAGCAGCAAACCAAGTGGCCGAGGCTGGAAGTCTCGGGTCACTACGGTCACCAAAAATCGTCCAAAAATGCAAAATGAAGCGCGCTCGAGAATATGTAAGGTCTTAAGGCAGATTTTCAGGTGATACACAGCTGCTTGGAATATGCTTGGACTAAGAAAACTTGTGGGAAGGCCCTGAAATCAACTTCAACTGTCCTGGACAAGCGGCGGAAGCCGCGTCGGTGAGCTCCTCAGGATTGAGATCAATGAAGTGCTCAATGAGACAAGAGTTTTGCGCGTTATTTGCTCGGATTTTCCCAGTGATTTGCAATTCTCAAAGGCGCAAGATATCATTTCCAGTGAATTGCTGATCCTAAAAGGTTGATCTGCATGGCACGTGTAGATACCTTGGATTGCACATTTGCATGCCGGACCACGCTCACGCTGTCAAGACTTACTGTCAGAAACAGCAAGCAGAGTGATTGGGGGCTCCGTCAAATTCCCCCCCCGTCAAGTTGGATCACACACACACACATATATATATATATTCATATGGCTATGGATCAATACCTATAAATAGTATTTTTATGGAGATGAACATCCATTTACCAGCTATTTTGATATTCACCAGGGGTATAAGGTTTTGACCTATAACCATATATGGTCATTGATACAGTAAAACAATGTACTTCAGTCTCTCGAACGTAACCAGCCCCGACATTTTTGATATGCGTGGGCATGACTGCGGGCCTTTCTCATGGCGCAGAGTTGGGATCAAGGCTGGTGGAAAATTGCTGATCGATTGTTTATTGATGTATACATATATTTATATACATACATACCTACCTACATACATACATAGATAGATAGCTGTACACACACATATATATATATATATATGTATATATATATATGTATGTATATATATGTATATATATATATACATATATATATATACATATATATGAATGGTTAAATGTATATTGGTGTCCAAGACAGAACTTAGCCAACATCTTCCGAGACACATGAGCCCCTTGGCCTATGACTTTGGATTGTTCTCGATGCGAGGGCTGAACTTGTCGATATTGCTGAGCTGAATCTGCAGAATGGTGAACGAAGCTTGGTAGAACTTGAAAAGTGGTCAGGAAACTACTTATAGTATAAATTATAGTTGAAAGATGTTTAATGTTGTCTTAGATTTTACCTTTTTTAAAGGGGTGCATTCTCCGTGGAGAATTTGTGATTTTTGACCCGCAGAGACTGGAGCCTCAGCCTCTGAAGCGGAGCCAAGGCGCAAAATGTGACCTCTTTGAAGGCGACAGATCTTCCAGCAACAGTTGATGAGGCAACGCACCAACTGTGCCAAAGCGAAGCCAGCGAAGCTGTGATCGAAGGAAGTTTAGAAGTCAAACTTCTGACAATATGGACAGATGGAAAAGCAGAGGTGGCAGAGTCAGAGAGGAGAAGAGAGAAGAAGAGAGAAGATCAGAGAAGAGAAAGAGTCAGAAGAAAGAAGATGCAGGTGCGCGAAAAAGGCAGAAAAGTCGCGATTCACTGTGTTTTTCCAATGATTTGTGGTTCCGGAGGGTCGAAAAGTAGGCTCGCTGAAGCGGCGATTGCGGAGCAATCTGGCCAGATGAGAGATGAGAAAGTGCACGCCGTTGTGGCGCGAAGCACATTTCGAAGTCAAAAGCGTTAAAAACTGACAGGTTCGGACCACTTTGTTGAGATGTTTAAAAAGTGCACGCGGTTGTGGCGCGAAGCACATTTGGAAGCCAAAAGTGTTAAAAACTGACGGGTTCGGACCACTTTTTGAAGTTGAGATGTTGAACGTTGTGGCGCGAAGCACATCTCGAAGTCAAAATGTACAAAGCACACTACGTTCAGAGCACTTTTGGAAGTTGATATGTTCAAACAGTGTACGCCGTTGTGGCGCGAAGTCAGAATGCTCAAAACACCACATGCTTGCGCCACTTTTGGACGTTGAAGCGTCGTTTGTGTGGCAGGCGCCCGGGATTCTGCACCTTTCCAAGAGTGAGCAAAACGTGAGGGTTTTGTAGCAGGTCTAAAAACGATGGCAGGTTGTGACATTTGAAGAGGATCTGCAAAGATGGATTGGATTTGGCGTGGCGGGCGCAGTACAAGAGACATGTTCATCAGAGATGTTAGGCGGTCAGTGATTTCCTGTGAGGGGTTGCATTTTGGAGCATCAGATCGTCAAGTTTACAAAGATGATTTTGCGTCACAGGTGCAGCACTTTGTATGACTTGGCATCACTTTTTCGTGGCAGGCGCAGTACTTTAGACAGATAGAGCGGAAAAATTGCAAAAACGCATTGGTACGAGGCCGTCTGCGTTCAACTTTCCATTCTGGAAGGAAGTCTCGCAGAATTGCGTCGTTTTTGATGTTGTCATCTTGAAACATTGAGGAAGTCTTACAGAATTCTTTCGCTTTCGATGTTGTCAAGTCCAAGAATTGAGGAAGCCTCGCAGAATTGCTGCGTTTTGACGCTGTCAAGTTCAAACATTGAGGAAGTCTAGCAGAACTACAACTACAACTGCAACTACACGAGCTACACTACACTAATTGCAATACACTACGCTACACTACACTAGATCTGACTAGACTAGACCAGAATATACTAGACTACGCTACACTAAACTATGCTACGCTACACTACGCTACACTACACCACGCTACGCTACACTACACTAGACTGCGCTACACTACATTACACTACGCTAACTACAAACTACAAACTACACAAACTACAACTACAACTACAGCTACCACTACACTACTTTACATCACACTACACTAGACCACGCTACAGCACACAACACTACGGCACACTACACTACACTACATTACATTACACTACGCTCATTACACCACACCACAACTACAACTGCAACTACACTACGCAAATTACACTACACTACAGCTACAACTCCAATACACTACAACTGCAACTACAACTACAGCTGCACTACACCAAACTACATCCAGCAGTTGTGGGTGAGGTGACCACTGCAACCAGTGCAGCCACTCCAAAAAAAACACAGCTCCAACCACCTTTCGGTCCAGAAGTGGATTCGCTCTGCCATCCAAGCATCACAACAACTCACCTCTTCTATAGTGTCCTATCTTTGAAACTTCCGCCACCGCCTTGTGCGGCACTACTGGTATCTGTGGTATCTAGTGATATCTGTTGATATTTGTCATATCAGAATCATATCTGTTTTTGGATTTATGGATTTCATTTGATATTCAATATATTTCATATGAATTTCAAATCCCTTCGACAGCCAGCCCTGCACAGGCAGAGCTGCGTTTGATCTTCGGTCGGGATATGGTCTCTGTACAGCTCCCTCGCAGTTCCACAGGAGGGAATTGCAACTTAGATTTGCAAAATGTGACTGCAGAGCTGCCAATCTTTGGAAGTTTTGCAAGACATTTTCATATGTGAAAATTGCATCAAAATATCGATTATGATCCAAGGCGTTTTACGACTTTTGATGATTTTGATGACAGAAGGTGGACCATCGCTGACCTTCCTATTCGGACATCTTACTTTGAGGTGGATATGCCCTTCTTGGCTTCGCTTCGCCTGAAAGTGCAGAGCGGGCAATGCGCCAGAATGGACAACGTCTTCCCAATCGGAAGGTCGGCGCATGAGAAACCACTAGAAAAAGGACCTTTTTATATTTTTTTCTAGTTCCTCACCATTCTTGCAACATTTTTTTGGATTTTTCGTTTCTTGGAAGTTTCTTGTTTTTTTATTGTCATTTTATTGTGTCCTTCTAACACCAGGTTGCTCTCCGCTTGGCACCATGCAGCACCGTCTCAGGCAAAGCTGATCATAGTTCCGACCATTGCACGAATTGCCCTGAGTGAATGCATAAAATACAGGTGTTTTTATGTGGGTGTTTCATGGTGTTTCCAAAAATAGGGGATCCCTAAAATGGTTGGTTTACAATGGAAAATCTTATTAAAATGGATGATTTACGGGTACCACCTTTTCAGGAAATCTCCATGTCGGTATAAGTCTTGTGTCAAACAACAAGAGGTCAAGTTTAGTATCAAGACTTGTGCCAAAAACGATCGCGAAGTTTGCTCTGGAACGTTCGCCGATGTTTCAAACAAGGGTCGCGGTGGTGTGAAGTTCGCGTCTCGAGTCATTCTTCCAGGCCGAAAACCATTGGCAAGCTACCAGCTTTGCGTGGGCAACCTTGGAGCGCAGGTGTCGGATGCAGATTTGTACAGTGCCTTCAGGTCCCTCGGTCGATTTGCTCAAGACAGAATGCTTGGGATGAATCAAGAGTACATGCATAAATGGATATAAATGGCATGAAAGGTGAACAGCCAAGATGCAAACGACAAACGCCTCTTGATCAACGTGAACTCTAAGAAGCTCGAACCTCCCAGGTCTTTTTCCGACATCGTGCTTGGTGCTAGAGTCATACTCTAAGTGCCACTGCTCCACTTTGCGCTAAGATTCGGGTCCTTAAACATTTGAGTCATTTTGAATGATTTTGTTAAGTATGTTAAGTGTTTTTTGTTGCTTTCAAACTTTTTCTCTTTTTGTTGCAGCCTTTTTGCTGTCAGGTTCCAGTTGACCATAGTGGACGAAACAGAGGCTTTGGTTTCATCAGACTCTCCGACGATGACGCCGCTGGGTCTTTGGCTGTCAAAGCACATGGGTTCTTGTCTCAGCTGCAGATGGCTTGTAGATACTTGTAGCAAGTGGTAGCAAGTGGTAGCAAGTGGTAGCAAGCGGTAGCAAGTGGTTCATTGGGGGGTTTCCATAAATGGGGGTACCCCCAAATGGATGGTTTATAAGGGAAAATCCAATTAAAGTGGATGATTTAGGGGTAACCCCCATTTATGGAAACCCATGGAAACCCGCATTTCTAGTTCGTTTCGTCATTTTCGATGTTATTGCTAGTGTTCGTGTGACACTCTGACTGCAGGTTCCAACTTTCTGGGCGAGCAGTCACCGTTCGCCAGTGCCTTCAAGCTGATGCTACTGCAGGAAATCGAACGTTGCTAGGTTTCTTCCAATGGAAACGTCGCTCTGCGTGCTTTCAGTGTGAATGATTTCTGGCACTTGCAAAGGTTTTTTTCTTCCCAAAAAGGAGCCTACCAGCTTCCACTACCACCGAGCTCAATACCAAAGAATTCTGTGTAATATGCCGCGCTTTACATGAAGCCGGTTACATTTTAATTTTCTCTGTCGCTCCCGAAGTCCCCTTCCTTCTCCTCTCTGTCTGTCGGTCTCCCTCTATCTCTCTTTCTATTTCTTTCGTTCTGTCTCTCTATTTTTTTTTCTCTCTACTTTTTTTGTTTCTTTCTTTCCTTCTTTCTTTCCTACTTTCTCCCCCCTCCCTCCCTCGCTCGCTCGCTCGCTCTCTCTCTCTCTCTTCCTTCCTTCTCTCTCTCTCTCTCTTTCTTCCTTCTCTCTCTCTCTCTCTTCCTTCCTTCTCTCGCTCTCGCTCTCGCTCTCGCTCTCGCTCTCGCTCTCGCTCTCGCTCTCGCTCTCGCTCTCGCTCTCGCTCTCGCTCGCTCGCTCGCTCTCTCTCTCTCTCTCTCTCGCCCTTTTGTACATGATCAGATGATGTCATACAAACCTTTGTACATGACTCTGCCGGCTCAACATCACACAGCCCTTTATGGCCCTTTATGCAGCGTAAAGTCTTGCGGAGCATTCAACAAGGAACAGATTTGATAGACTCGGCATGAGCGACAGGTACAACACTAGCTTGGGCAGATCCACCCCCAGGCTTCACAGCTGAATACGAAGCATTGCAAGAATGGAAACGGGGTAAGACAAAAGTTTGATGGCCTACAGAAAGCACGCAGAAATCCAGCCGGTCGCATATTTGATAAAAGATTCAAGAGGGGAGATACACCGTGAGCAGATTACCCGCTTTACCAACTAGAGAAAAACAGTGTTGTCAGAAGGAAAAGCCGAAAAGCCCATCGCATACGGCGATACCATAACCACGGGAAAGTATTCACTTCAGAGCTTGACGCTATAGAACACAGGCAATAGAATCCGCTGTCCTTGCTACTTGCAGCCAAGGTTCATTAGGTCAGAGGAGAGACGCGACATGTGAGGCAGCACAGCAAACAATAATATCCCAGCAGGAAGTATGCGCGACAGCTTGGGGATACAGACAAATCAGCAACAGGACCAGATGACAACCATTTGACGCTCTTGAAGCGTACCATTCTTTGAGCAGAGTGGCAATGTGAACCAAACAGAACAAAAAGAACGTTCTACATTGGAAGCAAAAAATCATGTTGCAATTTGTTTCATATTATATAGAATGTTGTCTAGCGCATTTTTGACAATGCCACATCCTATGAGTCTACAAGACACACAATGGAAAGTAAACATGCTTATATGATGCACGTTTTCACCTCTCAACGAATGGCAAGGCAGGAACCGGCAGCACTGTGAGTAGCCATGCACCGAAGACAGTCTTGAAAGACCCAACGCAAGAGTCCTTCACTCAACCCCATATTCCCACAGAGCAAAAGATTTGGACTTTAGTGGAAACTCCATCAGTGACCTGCTGGAACAGACTCCAATACAAACCTGAAACAAGTACCTTGTGTAAGACATGCTTTGCTCTTGGTCGCCTATATGGAGTGTCTTTCCGTGTCTTGTAGTGGGTCAAGCACCTGGACTGCATCAAAGGCTGTTCGTCAGCAATTTGGAACCTGGTACACGGGAGGATTGGCTCCGAAAGCTGCTGGGTGGCTTGGTTCAGTCTGCTTCAGGAGTCTTAGGGGATTGGACGAGGTCTTTGGACAGTCAAAGTTCTTCACCCCCCTCCGAAGCAATAACATCACGGGCAATTTAGTTGAGCTGTAGGCCCGGTAGGCAAACCAGTCGTGGACAAGAGCCAGAATGAGCCACACCCGACTTGCCAACCGTTCTCTGTTTTTTCCTGGAACCTTTCAAAGGCGTCTTTGGTGACTTGGACTTCGTAGAGCAAGGTGGACATGGAGGCTCTCAGATTCTGAGACAACATTAGGAATGTTAAGAAATGACCCACGGGTCACAGAAACCAGCGGAGCTAGCTGGACTTCTGGACTTGTTTTGTTTGACGATGGCACAATCCATTCCTACTCCGTGAGACGTCTGCAGGTGTGTTTGCCCGAGTTGGATTCAGCGAGGCCGTTCCTGTCTGGCTGAAGTTAAACTGAAGTGCCATGACACTACGTCATAATACGTCATATGTTTGTGTCAATCTCCAAAACACTTTTAGTTAGTGTAGTTGTGTAACCATTGGTTCCGGCACTTGCCAGGCTGAAGGTGCACTTGCAGCTGCATCCTTGCTCCAAGGTCGTGTGCAAAGCAGCCTGGGACCCAAATCAGCTGAAGTCGCCGCAATTGAGCTTTGTCTGTAGCCATTTTGGTCCAAGCTGCACGGCTGCCAGCTTCCACATCTCACCATTGCAGAGGGCACTCAAAATCCACCACGCTCAACAGATAGGTTCGTGAGAGATCAGTTCTCGGTTTTGGGCGAATGAATGGCGTGATGCAAGCCCCCAACGTTAAACAGGAACGGAGTCTGAAGATGGGCTGAATATGATTAAACTGGATTAACCCAAAAAATTGCTGATGCCGGCCCCCTTCGAAACCATACCACGCATGATGGCATTTTTGACAAGATTAGGTGGCAGCCCTGCTCCCAAACATGGCTCTGCCGCTGCTGGCGGCCAGATGGATGGAATTTCGCTTCTTTTTGTGATTGACAGAAGATCTGAAGGAAGCAATTTGCTGAGATCGAGGGGCGGCATGTTTGTCACGGAACTTCAAACATCCCTCCTTATGGTGGCCAAATTGTTGACCCACATGATTTCGAGGTTGTGTGCCTAAGCCCAGTGGTCTTCCCCCTGATGTTTTGGGGGGCAGCAGCGCAACGCTTGCCAAACAGCTGTTGACCATCATCACAGGACATGCGCTTGAACCTTGTAGTGGCCCTGGGGGGTAAGCTCATGCCGGTGACGGTGTCCATTAGTAAACGCGCTGCCAAGGCTCATCATTCAATCTTTTGGCAAGATGAAGTTGACACTTGTTTTGGAGGAAGGAGGGGTTTCACAGTTGACCAGTCCTACCGCATACAACCTCATCTTGATTACTGACTGACAGGAAGGGCATACTTGACTAGCGCGTGCACAGGTTTAAGCTGCCGTTTGGGGGCTTGATCCGTGTAGTGAGGCTTATCAAGATTCCGGGTGGAGTTGAGCTGCAGCAGGCTTGACAATCTTCCGGAGCTTGCCGCGAAGTGGACCTAAGCCACGCAGATCTTGCGACATGGGAGGAGGTGGCTATAGGAGCTTTTGTAGGTGAGTGATTGCGCGATAGAAATACGAAGCGGAGGCAATGTGTTCTGCAAGGCTATAGAGTTGCTGCAGAAGATTTTGGAACCGGGATCCCGCAGAAAGAAAGGAACAAGCGTCAGCCACCTATCAGCGTGGGTGGTAATGCCGTTCAGGCGAAAGTCGCGCTGTGATAAAACAATTTGGGATAATTGCCACGCAACGCAGCTAGTTATGCTGGAGATTATTCCAAAGCAAGACCTGCCCCCTAACAGCCTTGCTTTCTTTGGAAAAGCGGTGTGTTTGCGCACCAAGGCCATTGCACGCGTTGAATCTGTTTGCTTTGGCCGGATTGGGGAACGGCGCGAATTTTTGGCGTCGCTGATGTTGTAGTTCGCAGTTTGCTTCGTCGGCTGGTTCCAATTGTGGTTCAGTGCTATCTTGTTTCGATGATCCCCGCATTGCAAGATTGCGTTGCCCGGTAAGGGTGATAAAGCAATGCCCCGCTGTTCCCTGGACTTTTAGATGATGATGCGCAACACGGCGAATTTGGGGTTGCACAGATGAACATCTCTGCCCAACGTTCTCCAATGCCTTTGGATCCACATGCGGGCTCATGCCGGAATCTGCTTTCCATGATTTGGCTTATTTGCGTTTGTTGATTGCAGGGCTTCCTCAAAATATGTAGGCAGGCATAATGCACTTAACTCCTCCGGCTGATGTACGGCTTCCGTCAGCGCTTCAGTGTGTGAAGGAGCGGATTGCGAATGCCGCCGCTCTTACAAGTCCCCTGTGCCACAAACTTGCAGACTATTACATGCGCGAGAAGCGATGCACCGATGATTTTCGAGGGATGCGGCTGGCTTTCCGCCAACGCTAGAATAGATTCCAAAGACTTGATGCTTCAAGTTCCCAAGTTCGGAAGCCCAAAGGATGGCTACCTTTGCATCCTGATTTGGCCTCCTAAGCTTCCCCTTGGCCCCAGGGCCAAGACTTGTAGCCTTGGATGGGTGCAACACCCGCTGACGGATTTCAACTTCTGTGAAAGTCTTGCTGCGGCCCAAGGAAGTTTGCCGCTGCGTGAATTTCAGCTGCTTGAATTTTGCAAGTGAGTCAGGCTTGGCGTTCCATTGCTGCTTCACAAAAAGAAAAGGACTATGAGTTTGTTCTCCGCAGGAATATTTGCACCGCACCCTGGAATCTTGCGACGCAACTATTGGCAACTATGACAGCAAGCGGCGGCTCTGTTTGACATGATGTAAGCTTTGCAGAAAGATCGGCGGGATGTGGTGTCGGAGACCATCCTTCATGTCGGGTGTGGGCGCGTTCTGCCCGCCGATTCCGCGCTTGTGCTTTACTGGTTGTGACAGCATGCATCGATGGGGCGGCGTGCGCGCCCCCATGGAGCCCACCATGCTTAGGTATGTTTGTCCCCATTGCGGCAGCAAGGATGCTGCGCCGGACAAGGCCTTGCATATGAGATTGCCGGGGTAGCAACGCTTGTCTGGTGTTTCCAGCCTTTGCCCGCGTGTACACTGATTGCGTCAGGATTTTCTCTGACGTTGGGCGTTTTTGTTTGAGATGTTGGCCCGAACCCGAGCCCGTAACACGTGACGTAATCACATTGAGATTCATCCTGCCGAATCCTTTGATATTTTTATTGACAGCTAACTGTTTTTAGTTGACGTGTCTTACGACCTGCCGGTATCAAGTTCATTTGATACACTGATACACGCTCAAATGGGTGGCGCTACGAGTGGCCGCCATCCACGTCAAGATAATAACTAGTGACGTAATCACATTTGCTGCGCTTGCTGCCTGGAGTGGCCCAACATGGATGCCGTGTGGTGGTGGGTGCAAGGTAGGCAGCCGCGTGCCAGATATATTCATTTTTCGCGACGCTGGGTGCCTTGAGAATTGCCCGCCATAGATCCATCTGTTTAAGCACACTTGAAAACACGCCCTTGAATGGGACCAAATCAAAAGCGGGCGTAGGGGTTGCAGCGGCGCTTAGCCTAAGCGACGTTTCTGTTGCGTGCCGGATGAAAAAAACTGAAAAAGGACGAAAACGGGAAAAAAGGCCCATGCCCATGTTCTTTAATTTGAATTTTTGGAACATTGTTTGTGCAACGTTTTGTCGAGCTCTCACTACCTCTGCTGTTTGTTGACATGAGGCATGCAGCCGCGTAAAGATGCATAAAGTACTTGCGTTACATCTTTTTTGTCACGGGTTTACTTTTGGGTATTCTACACAGGTGCAAACCTATCCTTGCCTGCAGCCAAAAAATGACCCCTCGGAATCTTAAGGTGGGAGGCAGCTTCGGTTTCGTTGGGCGAAGCCTTTGTCCACAGACTGCCAAAGGTTGCAGGCATTTTCACAGCGCTTTGCCACTCCCAAAATTTTAGAGTTCCTCGGCTCTTGTGATATTTTCGCAAATTTTCATAATCCTTGGACTTAGTCGGTGGGACGAAGATGTTGTTCCAATGTTTGGTCACATGGCGGTTGGAAAATTGGGAATCGTATGTGTTGTCAGTGTTGTCGTATTTTTTTTTTTCAACTCCGAGCAAGGCAAACAGATGACATGGGGATGGAACTGGCAAAGTCCTTGCTTCCTCAGCCAAGTATCACCGAAAGACAACAAGGATTTGGTTGCGACCTCAGGGATGGAACAGACGAACGTAGCATTCGGTGGCAACAAACAGGCTGCAAATACAAAGCTGCGATGAACAAATTCAGTGTATCTTGGTAGATGGGTGATCTTTGGGACGGAAATAGGGCACAGATATGTTTTGAATCAATGATATTTTGCAGGCGGAGACGCAAACCAGGAAACATCCCAAAGCAGTTTCCCCGAGGCTGCAACATGGGAGTTGCAACTCAAAAATTTGCATCGATTCATTGTTTTTTTTGTTTTTCATGTTTCATTTTTGACTCAGACCTGCTAATTTCTTTGCAATCTGCTCAGGGTTCAGCTGCCAAAAGCAGACGAATTGGCGAACGGTAAGACTCGGCAGCGGAATCAAAAAAGGGGTGTATCAAGGAACCGAGGTCTTGCCGAAGTTTTGTGATGGGATGGATTGGTTTTCAATGTGCCGCGCCAGATCTTGAAAGATGCTATGTGGATTCGTTGCCGTTGATCCCCGAAAGACGACGCTGCCACGTTGCGTTCGCAATGTGCTTCAGGTCTCGGCCAAACAACGAGGAAGCGCCGCCAGGCGGACTTCTCATTTTGTAGCGGAAAGGGAAGGAAAATCGGCTGACAAGTCTTTGTGCTTAAGAAACGCAGGAGCCACCGTGGGTCAAGAGATCTCAGACGACCAATGTGGCCTCGGAGCTTGGTGGTTCGAGTGGTGTAATTGTGTATCTTGAGCCACTGATCAGCCACTTCACTGTAACGTTGCGACCTGGTTATGACAGTGCTTTGAGTGCTTTGAAATTTGTTGCACTTCTGAAGTTATCACAGTGTGTACTGTAAGGTGACTTGTTGGCCCCACCAGAAACACTTGGGAAAAAGGCCGTCCATTGTTTGTTGATTTCCTATGCTTTGGCAAAACTTCATGGAAGTTATGGACGTGCGTAAGAGTTGATCCAAGAGTCGTCGGCCTTGAGAAACGTACAGATCTCTACTCCGCGAAGTTCTTCGCAACCTGAGACGTCCTGGTATGCCAAGTCATGCCAAGTCGAACTTGTTTGACCAGGTGGCTACAGACCGTGCTGAAGCGTTGCGGCCTGAATTGTCCAACATCAGGCCATTTTGCAATGTGGATCCATTTGGCCAGCCCGGAGAAGCCATGAAATCCACGGTGCATGAAATTGTCAGCTCGTGCTCGTTGAAACAAAACCACCTGAGGCTAGTGAACTCTGTGAACTCTGTGAACCCTGCCAGTCACCCAGAAACGAAGACCAGCACCGCCAGAGAATTTCAAAATTGGTCAAGTTACTTGACCCGTTTTACCACTGTGATAACGGTGATAACTGTGATTTGTGATGATCAAAATTGACACAACTCTCCAGGGCGAAAAAAGCTGTGTTTTTGTTGGTTCGTGACTGAGGTAAGTGCTTCACATGCGCCTGATGTTCCTTGGGCAGACACGCCAGATGTCAATTCCGCCAAGGTCAGGGAGTTTTTCTGCAGTTTGCCGATGTTTTTGGCTTGTCTCTTTTGTCATATGGGGGTTTCCATAAATAGGGGATCCCCAAAATGCATGGTCTATAGTCTATAATGGAAAATCCTGTTAAAATGGATGATTTAGGGGTGCCCCCATTTTCGGAAACCTCCATATGAGTCACAGTACATTCTTTGTTTAGTGCAAGTTTGCTATGTCAACATCTGTTGTTGCGCCAGCTTTTTCGTTGCGGGAGGCATTTGGCTCTTTTGCTGAAACAGGCGGGAGGTTGAGTCTGATGAAAAGCTGGTGATGTTGAAACAAGTTCGATTCATTTCCGACATTTCGACTGACCAAATCCACAGAACTGTAGCCAGTTTTGCCAGTTTTGCCAGTTTCGCCAGTTTCCAAGGTGAAGTGGTGCTGTCCATCGAAGAGAGCAGCCTGGCGATGACATGAAAAAACTTCCACTTGACACCTTGACACATGGGATCCCCATTGGATCCCCCAGGTCCGGCGAAGCAAACCAGCGACTCCGGCGAAGCAAAACAGGATCCACAGATTTTCAGCGATCCAAGTGCAAAGGCCACGGACAAAGATGGGACTTTTGGGTGAAAGGAAGAGATTTTCGTCCCAAAACGTGGCTGCTGTTGCAGCTGCAACGTTTCACAAGGGCAATATAGGGCAATTTACAGTTCTTATTCACTTCGGCCTCAGGTATTTCAATTCGATTTCAGCGTCTTTGACTTCTTGAAACACGAGGCCTCGCCACCGAAAACTCCAACGCCTCATTTTGGCTTGATCGTATTGTTCATCTCATTCCACTACTGCAAGTGTTTTCGAGTGCTTTTCGAGTGTTTTTCTACAAACCTTGCAACACACCCCAAAGATCCCAAAAGTTGTGCTGTGTGTAGCAACTTTGTGACTGTAGAGCTAGAGCTTCAACTCCAGCAGCCTCAAATTCGTTGAGGCATTGCGTACACCTCCAGACAGCCCACTGGAAGCTTGGAACTGATCGAGATTTTCCTGAAGCGTTAAGCTTTGGGACCTAGAAACACGTGTCCGAGAGACAAAGTAAAAGTGGAGTGGCCCAGTATGGCCCAGTCATCCAAGATATCCAAGATATCCAAGACTCCCAAGAACAGAGTGGCCACAAGTGGGACTTTCGATTTGTTTTTCAGGCAGAGTTTCATGTTGTCAAATATCTTGTCTGATCCGGAGATGTGTCAAGGGTTTTCCCGCTGCTGTCGCCGAACTTTTGACTGTAAATATGTGTAAATATGAGTGTAAATCATGATCCAGGCTTCGGCTCTCACCAGATTTTGCGTTCTGTAGGTACGGTATTCATACGTCTATTATACATATATGTATATATAATATATAATACATAATATATAATATAATATAACATAATATAATATAATATAATATAATACAATATAATACAATATAATACAATACAATATAATACAATATAATACAATATAATACAATATAATACAATGTAATATAATATAATATAATATAATATATTCTATATATAAGTCATATTATAATATATAATGAATACAATGTTAATATATAATATATAATATATAATATATAATATATAATATATAATATATAATATATAACGTACTGATCTATATACTGTACTCAGAAATATCTATTTTCATTTAGGGCTCAGATCGTCACCCATTCTTCCACTTTTTCATCTTTTTCCCCTTTCATTCACTCAAAGACTCTTTGAGGCAGTCAGTCATCTGATTATACGTTCGCTCAGTAGTGAGGCACTCACTGAAACACATCATCAATAAACAGCTACGAACGAACAACCCCAATGAGCAGTCACCAAGAAACAATCACCAATAGACACTCCTTTTGATTTATTCATGTTGATCCCTGTATTCCTTCATTCCATTCCTTCATTCCATTCCTCCCTTGATTCTTTCATTCATTTAGCAAATCGATGAACTTATCAGTCAACAAAGGAGTGAGTGAGTCAGATAATGTCTGCATCAAGCAATCACTAACAGCCAATAACCCATTCTTTGAAAGTTCTGCCCCTTGCCTCCTCTTGGCTCTACTCAAGAAATCAGATGTTTGCTTGGGCTGCTTACTTAATTCACTGACTCTTCAAACCAAGGAAATGGGAACTGATGCTGCCTCTTTCCCAGTCAGGCTTCTATTTCTTGCGTATCGTGAGTACCCTCTGGTAAACTAACATACCTATGGAAAATCACAATTTTTAATGGAAAAATCACTATAAATGGGCAATTTTCCATAGTTTTCGGTATGTTTACCAGAGGGTAAATTTGTGGGTCAAGGACTGACTGGACGGCATTTCTTTTTGTGCTTTCGCGCAGGTCAGATGAGGCAGCCACAGGCTGTCGTTTGGGCTCCAGGTTTGCTTTTTGGAGTCTATATCCCATGATCATCAAAAATCTCCCATTAAATCCCACCATTGAATTGATCCCATCGAATAGATGGATTAATAAAAACCACAATATAGATGGAAATGGATCTATATCCCATGAGACATATCCCATCTACCATCTGGTTATGACTCACAGTTCGCCATGGAAAATCACCATGCTATTAATAGGTAAACCATCTATTTCTATGGGCCATTTTCCATGGCTATATTAAAAGATCCCATAAATTATAGATGGATGATATAACCACAATATAGATGGGGATGGATCTATATCCCATGAGACATATCCCATCTATATTGTGGTATAGGCTCCTTCGGGTCGTCTTTGAATCGACTTTCTGAAGTCGTCCTGCACGGGAGGCCTAAAGCTGGGAGCTGTGGAGGCTGCTCTGTTGGAGATGTCTGGGACCTGGAGACCATTTCGGACAAAAATACCCTCTGGTAAACATACAAAAAACTATGGAAAATCACCATTTTCAATGGGAACATCCACTATTTCGACTGGGTCATTTTCAATAGCTATGTAACAAATTACCAGAGGGTAAATGGATAATAAATTGACAAGTCTGGCTGCCATGGCTGGGAATGTGTCTTGTTTGGGTGCCTTCACGTAAAGAATTAAAAACTATAAAGTAACATAATGTAACTAATGAGTGAGATCAAGAAGCACATCAGCCAAAGACACGAGCTCAGCAGCTCTCAATTTTTACCAGAGACCACTGTGCACAAAAGGAGACTTCACAGCAGATGAGTCATGACGTCCTGGCCGAGGCCGCCAAATGAGGTGCAGGCGACTGGCCGCAACCGATCGAATCGGTAGCACGTCGAATGCTTGACCTGCATCGTTCATACTTCGAGCTTGTGCTAATGCATGTTACCTTCCGCGATGTTTGGGCCCAAAACTCATAGATTGTCAACAAGCTGAGCTGAGCACTTGCCTCAAATACAGTGGGCATTGGTATGACAATCAGGCAAAACACCAATGCATCTCCTCTGTTTCTCCTCTGTTTCTTGTTGCGCAGGAATGCTGCCACAACTCTTTGGACGCTCTGCTGGAGAGGCGGTGTGCCACAACCAGGAGTTGTGTTCAAAATCCCCGAGCTGCTGTAGATGCAAAAAAGTCTTGTTGAAGTTGTTCAGCAGTGGCACTACTGTCACTGTGAAGCAACTGTTGCCGCCTGCCTATTCCTGGGACATTGGACGAAAATCCATGGGCCTATTTTGTGGAAGGTGCCTGAAGAAGAGTGACACTCTCGGCGGGTTCTTGACGTGATACATGATGCATCATGATGCGCAGAAATGGTGTTTTTTCATGTCTGGCGGTCACAAAGAAACAGCTCATCCCAAGGCGAGATCAACGCAGGCAGATCCTAGCAACGAAAGCTGAGGAGAGACATGAGGTGCTCCACTTGATCCGTATTCTCCCACTGAAGTTTGAGCCAAAACATGGCTGTTAAATAATATGTTTCATAGTCGTAGTCTTCTGGTTTTCTCATCTCAGATCCTAAGTCAAACTACCCATATATCTTCTGTGAATTACGTGTGATTAGACCACCTGGCTGCTGGCTATTGTGGTTGTGTGAGGCTGCGCTAATACGTGGTCTGGGACCAAAGGCAGCTGATCGTGTGCGGAGGCATCTTCCGGCGAAGCTGAGTCAATGAGAAAGGGCCACGTGGTGATGGATGTGAATGATGATAGCTGTTACAAGTTCGTTCGATTCTGAGCTGATGAGTTTATACATGTTTATATATATAATATATATATATATATATATATATTATAACATACATATATATGTACATACAAACTCTGTACACTTCTGGCTTCTCACATTGTCATCCATATCATCCACATCATTCCACATATATATATATATATCGACATCATTATTTTGACTCATGAAAGATGAATTGATATGACGGCGCCCCTTGTGCCGTGCAGGCGTGATGTCGAGGACCGGCGTGACGGTGCAGGGCTGGATCTGGGAGAAATCTCCACCTGTTCGGCCGGAGACTCAGCGATTCGGCGATGCGAAGTGTCTTGTGTTTAAGGGCAGACCCTGGCGCAATCAAGGGATTTAATGGTGGTTTAATGGTATTTAATGGTGGTTTAATGGGATTTAATGGTGGTTTAATGGTGGTTTAATGGTGGTTTAATGGGATTTAATGGTGGTTTAATGGGATTTAATGGTGGTTTAATGGGATTTAATGGGATTTAATGGTGGTTTAATGGGATTTAATGGTGGTTTAATGGGATTTAATGGTGATTTAATGGGATTTAATGGGATTTAATGGGATTTAATGGTGGATTAATGGGATTTAATGGTGGTTCAATGGGATTTAATGGGATTTAATGGTGGTTTAATGGTGGTTTAATGGGATTTAATGGGATTCAATGGTGGTTGAGTGGGATTTAATGGTGGTTTAATGGTGGTTTAATGGTGGTTTAATGGGATTTAATGGTGATTTAATGGGATTTAATGCTGGTTTAATGGGATTTAATGGGATTTAATGGTGGTTTAATGGGATTTAATGGGACTTAATGGTGGTTTAATGGGATTTAATAGTGGTTTAATTGGATTTAATGGTGGTTTAATGGGATTTAATGGTGGTTTAATGG
>Ga0126342_10001360_pt1 | contig 33973 bp, 19 predicted proteins | sample Cyp1metagenome_FD_92528 | JGI IMG/M metagenome (GOLD analysis project Ga0126342, IMG submission 92528) | Coral microbial communities from Lord Howe Island, Old Settlement Bay, Australia - Cyphastrea 1 metagenome | ecosystem: Host-associated > Invertebrates > Cnidaria > Coral ...
ATATAACAAAAGAAAATAATAAATATATGTAAAAACGAAGTGAAAAAAAAATAACCCTTAAAAGTTACCTTGAAATAGGTTATCAATAATTAATAATAATTACCTTTCAAGGTAATTTTTTTTACCTATTAGTTAAAAAAAATCGACCAAAAATACTTACAAAAAGGTATTTTTTTTAGAGTTACCTATTTTGCTCCAAATAACCTTGCCTGACCTATTGGGTACATATCTATTATTAGGGGGGGAAATCAGCACGTAGAGGACTTTAGTATTGCCCCAAAATTTTCGGAGGGACGGGGATTCGCTAATTCGGGGGGTTTATTAGTCCTGACTATACATTATATATTATGTATTATTTATTGTTCTTATTTTTGCATTATGTATCATGAATCATGTATTATTATTATTATTATCATTATTAATTATCTATTATTATTGTTATTAATTACTATCGTTATTATAATGTACTATGATTGATTTTATGGACTATATATATATATTTTGTAGTTTGCAGCTAATGCATCCCATTTCGGAGGCTTCATTCTTGATCAAATCTTGAAACCTTGCTGAAGCATGTGGGCACTGGGCATCTGACTCAGATCAGAATTTCATTGCCTTTTTTGTGCCATTTTTATATGGGATAAGTAATGGTACACCCACGGTTCATCATTAATGATACTAACCATTCATTGTGGTTAATCTTTTCAATTATCCCATGTTTAATATACTATGATTGTGGATACAGGATGGGGCCCCCAGTGAATTTGTTTGTGTTGGTTTATGGGGCCCCATCTAAATATAGTTATAAGTATCATACACCAACTTGTTATTAAAGAGATTTGCACCAACTTAGCTAATGAACTGGGGCCCCTTCCTGTGTAAATGGAGGTTCTAATGGGAAAATCAACTATATATAATTTCTTGGATTTTCTTATGTTCCATCATTTTCCCAATAGGAAATCTGCTATGTAAAAGGAAATATGTGTTTTTGTTTTTGAGGGTCCTTTTAAGCAAATCGAAGCAAATATGTAAGCAAACATCTACAACCCCCAAAATACGTATATAGAAAACAGGCAATTGTACCACCATTGTAGGGGTAAGAGGATTGTGAACATTTTCACCCTTACCGGATGAATATCCAGCCGCACCTGGGTTTCCTGAGAAATCTTGACCACTGGAACTTGGCGTCAAACCAAAGCGGATTTTGGTCAATTTGCCCTGTCCTGCTGGTTTCGAATGGGCGAGGATGACTTGAAGGTATCATTTTCTCATATTTTCTCTTTGCTTGGATCTAGAGCTTACCATGTCTTGCCAAATATACACTGACACAATATATCACAATATTACGTACTGTATCAACTGATTATCAACCACTTGGATTAAATTTGAATTTCTCAAACTGTAGATGTTACATATCCGTCAGTGATCCCATGATGCTATAAAAAAGGCACGGTTGTTTCCCACTTTCATCCTCGGGTAGAGCGGTTCCCGCTTCAGTGCGGGTGCCCAGCGCGTCGTATTTGTTAGCCTGAACCCCCGACACTTTACGGCGAAACGGCCGGAGTTGGCGCGGCGTTTTTGCCCGGGTACAAAGACTGACAGACCAAAGCTTTAAATGGCGCGAAAAGCTGGATAAACTAAGCGGTTAAGTAGTTGTTGCTTTGTCATTCCTTCTGCCATAAATGGGGATATTGACTTCGACTAACCTACTACACAGTGTTTTTCCTTCGCGGCAGCATATCTCAGGCCGAATCTAAACGGTTCCGACTTGGTGGTTTGGACATATCCGCCAGCTGGGCAAACAACATGACATAACATGACTTAACAGTCAAACACATGGAAAGATCAGGAGTTGAGCCATCAACAATGGGTGTATCACGGCCATTGGAACCATCCTACTGCAGTGACTACCTTCGGTGCTATTGCCAGGTTGGTTGAGCTTACTTGGCAAGGCTTGTTGTGATTATAAATCCAAAAATGATGTTAGATGGTGGTATAAACATGTATAAACCAACAAACACAACATTTTGGGGCACCACCTTGTAGTTTAATGATGTTCAATGTAGTTGAGTGTTCTGGCTTGTTCGATCATCCGCGCGTGGACACAGCTGGCTTTTTTTAGGATCGCACAGAGAACATGAACGCAACCAGGTGAGCCAACTTTCTAGGGGACCAGCATCTGACCACGGCTCCAGTCCCCCAAAAAAGGCGATGGAATGGATCATGGTAAGTCATGTTTTAACACCCAAAAAGATCGAACCACAAGTCTTCACGATTTTAGTAGGTCTTTACGTGTTGATCTTTTTGGGGATTGCTATGTATATACGATTATATATATATATATACATATAATCGTTTATAATCATTTATATATGTATACATATATATATATATATATAATCCATTATTGATAGAACATGGTCCAGCATGGGATGTGTCCCTCCAGGTTGGAAAACCAGCTACGAACATGTCGGGATGACGGACATAGAAAATATATGCAACACATTCAGCCGCAACACATGTGCTGATCAAAGTACTGTTAAGCACTAAGTTAATATCTATTAAGTAACTTAAGTATATTGCAACACAAAAATAGCCGCATTCAAATTACAGAACGCCAAAACCACTGCGCCGCCTTGCAGCCAGCCTTTCTCAGGGTTCCTGCAGGCTGGGTTGGGGTCAATCCTCCAGACTACGTCCATTGGAAGCCCAATGGTTCACGACAGATTTTCCCTTTTCAGTATCGCAATGATTTAAAGATCTTTAAGACACCATGCGATTGTGTTTTTTGGAAACACCTTAAGTCTATTTTTTCTACTTTCACATTCATGAAAATCTAAGAGTACTCCTGCATTGTCTACCCAGCGCCCCCAATGGGTGGCTAGTTTTTGAACAGCGCTTGCAGTAAAAACGGTCTTAGAGTCTAATCACTGATGACCACGTACAGGCTATTTGACATGCCCAATGAGAGCGGCATGAATGCAAAAAAAAATGTGATTTCTCCGCAGAAAACTGAACAATCACCACAATCCAAAATCCTCAGATACGCAAATGGATGGTACATTGACTCATCTGCATTTGAGGACATCAAATATCTCTATGTGTTCGTCAAATTCCCTTTGTTTCTTGGTTAACATCTTTGTTTTGTTTCTAGAAATTTCCCTACATGGAGGTGCACCCCAACTAGTGGCCTTTTAGTTTAAGAATGCGAAAAAAAGATGTAGATATAGATAACCCGAGTTAGATGAGATCCATTTTTCGCATGAAGAAAAACCACACATAAACCATCAGAAGCCACAAAAAACTGTTCCTGAGGCACGCAGATCTTCTATCTACTCCAGGATGACTATACAGATCTGGAGGTTTCCTAAGTCATGGGACATACCCCCAGTTCTCATCCAAGTCATGGATGACCGTGGCTTAGTATTGAAACCACCATGGTGACGACTGGGGATTCTCCATATAAAGAAACCCATATGAAGTATACCCTCTGGTAAACTAACGTAACTATGGAAAATCACCATTTTTAATGGGTAAATCCACTAGAAATGGTCATTTTCAATAGCTTTTTGTTTGTTTACCAGAGGGTAAATTCCTGGTGCCCGCTTAGCATTCCCAGGTGGACATGGAGCCATGTTTCCCAGCTCCAATAGCGACAGTTTTCTGGATCCCGACAAGGAGGACGGACCGGTAGCGGTTTTTTCGACCTGGATCCATGATTTATGGGAAATGATAGGGGAAATGATCGGGAAAACATAGGGATTTATTGGAAATCATAGGGAAATCATAGGAAATAGTGTTTGTCAAGCAATGCAATAGCTCATCCATATGGATTGATAATTTGAATCCCATATAAATTTTCAAATTGGTGCTGGTTTATTATTGCTTTGCTAACATGATTGATTCCCTATGGCCTGGTTTTGTCGGGAACATGATCGAGCGAAACCTGGCCAAAGTGGCAAAATTTATAGGGAAACCCTTGAAAAAGTGATTCGCACATGGATTTAGGATAATTTTATTGGGCGGCGGCACCGTTGGGGCGTTGGGATAAAAAATGGGTTAGAAGACAATGATATCAAAGCTTTAAGGAGATAAACTCCATCAAAGATGTAGTAAAGAAGGTCCATTACTGTTCAATTCTTACGTTATATTAGCCATCAAGGTCTATGAAACATCATTCTTAGGATATTAATGGGTGAACCGACAACAGACCGAGCGGGCGTGCTATGAATTGCAGTTAGGGGCTTTGTGAACCATTGAGGATGAGATAAGATGAAGAGTGAACCAATGAATTTCGCTTCGATGAAAGCAACAAAGATGCAATACAAAACTGGTTGGTGGTTTCAAACATGGTAAAACTGTGCTCGGTTTGGAAATTCTTATGATTCACCCAGATTGATGGTTAGTATCTCAGGCCCAAGACCGAGACCGCAACAGAGAGATCCTGGGTGTCCCACATTTACCTCTGTTTTTTGGGTTCATGTATGATATATTGTTGTTATTGTTATTATGACTGTTTACTATCACTAGTGTACTATTATTATTGGTATTATTATTATTGTTATTATTACGGTTTACTACGGTGGGTGGAAGAAATCCTGCACCACCTCTATAACCTTACATTTGCTAATGCATAAGTTGTACCCCCGCACCCCCCCAAGCTCAATGTTGAATGACATGTTAACAGGTGGTGCAGGATTTCCGTCACTCGCACAAATCCATTTTGATCACTGTGTCTTCAAACAATATTAACTTAGGAGCGCGAGGTTTTACGTGTAGGCCTTTCAAAGTGGTGCAGGATTTCTTCCATCAACAGTATCACTATTATCACCTTTACTTTTTTACATCACGGTGTTATTGTTTTTAGTATATCATCATTATTGTTACAAATAGTATTACTGTTGTTTTTAATACTGTTGTCATTGTTATGCTTGTTGTTATTTATAGTACATCATACTATATTTGAATATACGTTATAGATAATTATATACACATCTCCACGTAAAAAATAGCCACTGTACAGCCATTCAGTCCATTCAGTCATTCAGTGGGACGATCTCGGATCACCATCGACCTATCCCATGACCATTTGATGTGCCAAAAGTGTGGATCCCTTGGTCCTCTGGTTGCGAAAAATATCCCGCGACCTTTGTTTCATTTACAGTATATATGAATGTATCATAATTTTGTCACATTTATATATATATATATATATATATATATTATATATATATATTTAAGTATGCATATATATATATATATATATATGTATATATATATTTAAATTCCTTTGGATTCAAACACTGTCTGAGAAGGTACTTGACATTCCAAATTATAGTGTGTTTTACCTACCCCAGTCCCACTTCCTAAGAAGGTACGGCGGGATCCATAGGGTATATATGTATATATCATTTTAGATATGTGTATATATATATGTATCATTTCATGAACACTCGCCAATATGTAACTGGTTGGTGGTTTGGAACTTTTTTATTGTTCCATTCAGTTGGGAATAATGATCCCAACTGACTTTCATATTTTTCAGAGAAATTGAAACCACCAACCAGTATATACATATATATATATACACATAGATCATATTTTACCCCACCGGGATCCTTAATTTTGATCGATCCGGATCCACGAAGGAGGCGGAAAGGAACCTCCGGAAGAGCAGTACAGCGAGACAACCCAGTTTGAACGTCGCAAAAACCCACGGTCGGAAAATGGCGGAAAATGGGGATTTAAACCACAAACCAGATGGAGGTTAAATGGTTTTTTTTAAAGATGATTGCTAACCTGCTGAACATAACTCCATTAACATCCAATAACTATGGTTCAAAATACTTAGAGCATATAATAACTACAGTAAATAGAGTGTATCAACCACGTTATAACAGAGGGCCCCATTGTGGGAGTATAAAACGAACTGAGCAACGCGCAAAACCCTGTTGCTCATTTTTAGCGCAGGAAATGCAATAAGGACCGCGCGTCCTCGCAAAACCCTGGTGTGCGTAAGCCCGCGTCAGCACCGGCAAAAGCTATGCCTGCGCGTAAACCAAAGGTATGGGCGCTTAAACAACGAGTAAGTTTCCGCATAATTCCCATGGCGCCGTCAGAAAAACAAGACCTTTTCATCCCCTCTCAACAACGATAGGGATAGAATATGATAAAATGATGTATTGGGATATGTTGGTTTTACAATATAGTTGTTTTTATTATTATGGAAAAATTAAATCGACCTCACCATGACGTCACTGGTTCATTCAGCTCGGACATGTGGTAAACCCAACGCCATAAACCTCCACGTTGGGAATCCACAACCTTTTCCGGTAAATAGGGGTGATTTTGTTGTTGGAATCACCATACCATGTAAATTACAACCTATAGGATCCATGTATGGTATATATGCTAACATGTGGGGTATATTGATGGTAAATGTTACCATATATAGCATACATGGATCCTATGGCTATCCAGTGGTTAGGAGGGAGCTAAGGAGCTATGGGTATTCATATTCCATATTAAATAGGGAACTAAGGAACTACCAAGAGTTTCCTAACCACATACTAGAATGGGTAACCCTGCTTATGAGTGGGTTATCCTTACTTGCCCAACTCATAGAAAGGTAAAGAAGTCACTTACCAAGGAGGCCGAACCCACAGTTCAACCTTAGAGGAGTTGGATCTCCTATTCAGTTGACGACTGGAGGTTTCAATCGCATCCGTATGGTGTTAATCATCCGAAAAGAAGATGAGATGATTGATTACATTGATCCTCCGGGACTTACATGGCAATACCTTCTGGTAAACTAGCATAGCTAACTGGAAAACCCCCATCTTTAATAGGTAAATTAAGCATAAATCACCATTTTCAATAGCTATGTCAGTTTACCAGAGGGTACTTGTATATCTAGTAGACATATCTAGACATATATTTTTAGGCGGTGGTGTCCAGGTAGGACCAAAAAGCTAGGTTCAGACCGGGGAACATCACCACAGAGGCTTATCTCTGGCTTTGAATTTCTGCAACCCCAATCAATGCCCAAGAGGGTGCCATAGCGAACCATTTAAACTGGGTGCCGATAGATTCCAGGCTCCAGAAGTTCGGGCTTTGGTATGGATAAAGTCTGATAAAGTTGTCAAAGGTTCAGCAATGGGTATGTATCCCTAAGGATCAAAACACTGTCTGAGAAGGTACGACTAACCCTCCAAATTATAGTAAATTATACCCCAGTCCCACTTCCTAAGAAGGTACTTGGATCCATAGGGTGTGTAAATGTCCATCTGGATATGAATGCATAGTTTTTTTTTATGTGTACGTAGTCAGTGATAAGATATAAATTTGTTCCCGATAAATTGATTCACTCTATCTTTATGTATATACACAGAGAAATGCATTTGCTTATTTATCTACTTGTATATCTATCATGTATCTGGTTGATTACTTAGTTATGCATTTGTTTATCATGTATATTAGCGTTCATTCACAGATATACAGTGTTTTTTGGTTGTCTGAAAAATAGGTACTCCGAAATTCAATTGTTCCATTATGTTCACCATTCAAAGTGCCATGAATTGGGCTATCCTGCACGACAAACCCATATTCCCAGACTCATTTGGTGATATAATATGATCTGGTTGGTGGTTTGGAACATGGCTTTTATGACTTTCCATATATTGGGAATGTCATCATCCCAACTGACTTTTAGTCCATCATTTTTCAGAGGGGTAGGTATACCACCAACCAGTGATATATATATATATAATATATATATATGATTACCCATAAAAAATACCAAGTTTCGTGTATTTCTTGGGTCATCCAAAGGTGATCGCGGCATGTTTTTTTTGATGCTCGCTTCTCCCGTATTCAGATGAATCCAAGTTATGTCAACGCTTGACGTTGATCCCATGATCTCCCCGTGATCTCTTTGTTAGGCGTTTGAGTTGGTGAACATAACTCCCAGTAACTATGGTTTATGGTACGCAAATAACTATAGTTACTGGGGCGAATCTAAACCAACTTATAACTGGGGGGCCTCACATTGTATGTATATATATATACCATGCGAAATACCCATGAAATAGTGGGGGAACTGATGATCAGCATTGAGAAGTAAGCCAAGTAAGCCATAAAAAATCTGGGGGGAACCCAATTTTCAGAGAAATCCTCTGCACAGATATCACTGTGAACCAACCACGCTGGAGGCGCCCTTGACTGGCTCGTCTGAGAGGTGCAGGGTGTTGATGGGTTGGCTCCGATTTCCAAGGAGAATTTGGGATTTCAACGATCAAAGTGCTGGTTGGGTTTCAAACATTGCTTTTATTTTCCATTTCATATATGGGATGTCATCCTTCTCATTGACGAACTCCATCATTTTTCAAGATGGTTGAAACCACCAACCAGATGATTTTCCTCCACTTCAATCAGTTGAAAATTGGCTTTAACATGTTTTAACCACTCAAAATTGGACATTGACAACCATTCAAAATGAGAGTTTCACCAGGAACTTAAGTAAACGTGGGATTTTTTTGTCGGTCGTCCTCGCTTGAGGTCCGGCGGGGCCGTCCACGCCTCCTCCAGTGTACCTTGGCTCCGACATAGCTATGGAACATTGATGAATGGGTAATTGTCAATATAGGTATGTTAGGTAATTAAACTATAAATATTATCAATGGCAATATTATAAATGCTATAAACGGCAATAGCTATGTTAGTTTACCAAAGGGTAGCTTTTGGGAATATCAATTTATGAGTGAAGCGTCCCAGTTATCAATGGGATAACCTATACTTGGGGGACGACTAGTACCAGGTTGATGATCCAGATGAGGCAACCAAATCTTTTGGATAAATGAACATCCCATTATAACCCCATTATGTCACTTACATACATACAATATATATCAATATTAATGATATAACCGTCACAACGGATTTTTTTTTCCGAGGGATCAATTCCCAATGGTTACCATCAACAAACGGATCATGGATTGATCTGGAGATTTAGGATGTCAAAACTTCTGTTACCCCGGTATCACAGGTGGCAGTTGTTGCTGTGAAATTTAAGTGTTGTTGTACCGAATACAAACCTCATGTTGAGCCATTCCCTTAAATGTTACCTTCCTGCTCCGGGATTTACGATTCACAAATTCTGAGAAGAAATATTGAGAGAAGGATTGAAGATTGACCCAAGTTGGAATCGAGATGCCTACTGAAACGTGTTGCTGTTTTTTGCCCATAGTATTCCTATTATCTAAGTTGGTTTAATAGACCTCGTGAAGTCGACATATATCTACCATGAAGCCTAGTTGAGCCTAGTCATATTTGTTATAAACCAACGTAACGAACTGGGGCACCATTGCACCATCTTGTAGCGGTTCCTGTATACCTTCGGAAATCTTATGTGGCAAAGGGACAATCCCCCATGTTGATAAAACAAACTTATTTAATTTACATCATTAGAATCTATACCTTCGATAAACCCTCGATAAACTGATGTTAAACTGAATATAAAAAAATGTGATTTTGAGATTCGGGCAATTCTCGAAAGGGAACCAACAAACAAATCAGTGCTGAGCATAGAGAGCTGATTCAGCAGACAACTGCCACTTGACTTTTTTCGTTACACATTGGCCAGCCAAATTCAACATGTCACCTTTTTACGGTACGTTTGTTGTCATTGTCCAGAGTACCCTGAGTTAGCAAAGTAACATTGACAATAGATGTATATATATATATACATATATATATACATAGATGAATGTGGAAAACGCCAAGGGAAATGCAGTGTTTTCCTCATCTATGCTATGTTACAGGAGGGTATCTCATAAATCGGCCATGATAGTTGTGAATATTATGGCTTGGATCAATGTAAATAAAAAATGCATTTGGTAAACTAACATAATTCTCTATGGAGAATCACCCTTCAATGCCCCCAAACGATAGCTGACTTGACTTATAACCTGGCTTCACGAAGTTTTGCGGAGAATACAACAGTTGATAAAACTTGGTTTCGATGAGTTTCGGATTCAATCACAACTAAGCCCCTGGGTCAACTAAGTGTTGATAGAGTTCATAAATCAACTGTTCACCGGTGAAAAAATGTCATCGGCAAAAATCCTCGTTCCTTCAAGGGCCATCCAGTGACCTCGGGACACCGGTTCATTGAGTATTCCGCACAATGCACAGACCCTGAACATAGACATAATTAATTACATAATTATATATAATATAATATAATATAATATAATATAATAATATAATATATATATATGATGATACTATGATGAGACTATGATGATACTATGGATATGTTATATTATTTCATCTATCTGCATATGTACACACATGGACATGCTCAAATCTTCAATCTCTGCACAGGCAGTTTCAACCGGTCTAAGTCATCACATGTCATCCCCAACGGCAGGAACTGCTCGATGGGTTGAATCTCCCAGACATTTACAACGGCATGTACAGCACGAAGAAAACATGAAGCTAACAGAAAAATGCACACTTTGCTAAGTTGCGGTTTGTTGTGTATACCAATGGGAAGTTCTTCAAATCTTGGGGATCAAAGCCCAAATGCATCCCCAATGGCCACAAGGGCTATCGCTTTGATTTCAACCATCCCCCCCATAAAGCATATTGATTGCTTCGGGAAGATCTCCACATTGTCTTCATTGGTTGTTGACCCCGGATCGTGGTAGTCAAACAAAAATCCTCCATTTTTGGATCGCTGAAATTGGTATTGGTACACTATTGCAGTGAGGATCCAATATTTTTGTTGTTTAATCTAAATTTGCTGTGTTCAGTTTAGTCTCAAGGGTTCATCAATTCATCAACCATAATTCACACCATGAACAAACATAACATTTCATCCCAGTAATTAAGATACTTCCATTTAATTAAGCCTAATACAACATAATAAAATTTCAATTCAACCACCACTTAACCCATAAGGCAAAAAAAACAAATGTATATCAACAAGCGCAATAAACCCATAAAACCCATAAACGAACCACCACTAGCCCAATCTAAATCACTATAAGCTCCACGAATCGTTGCTGGCACTTTATATCTGCACCTCAGGAGCCCTTGGGCCAAGCGGGCCATGCGGGCCAAGCGCGAGGAACCAGGCCGACCTCACCAACATCTCTGCTGAATGAATAAACATATTAAAACAGCCCCCATTTACGATGGCTGGTGAACATAAAGTCCAACTTCACTATGCTTTTTGATATACTTATAACGAACTATAGTTAATGGGATGTTTAAACCAACCTATCCCTGGCGGCCTGTACATTGGAAGAGTCGATGCTTATGATGATCGAATAGTTTGAGCAACACATATGCCGTTGGTCATCAATCCTTTTTTGTCGACATTGTAAGGATTCCGATTGTGGGATAGATGCCCCAATTTTCTTTGCAAATTACCATATTTTGACCTTGGCACGCATGAGTGTTTTCAGTTGAATGCGGCTTAAAATAGTCGATTGTAATCCCCTGAGTAGACCTAGTGATAGTGGTTACAGCCCAATTTTAAGCATCGCTCCCCAACATTACACACCCCGTGTCGACCCTTGGTCTAGTTTCTAAATCATTCATTTTGGAGAGCCAAAAAAAGAGTACCCTCCGGTACTCAACCATGGCAATGGTATAGATATTTCCAGATAGAGTTTCCATGGAAGAAACCTCGATTCAATGCGGCAAAAAAACATGGTATTTCCCAGGTATTCCCAGCTCCAAGCACTTCCCTCATCGCCGCCAAAGGTTGCGGAAGGCGGTGGGTTCTGTCATTTTTTCCAACTACTTCCGGGGCAATCTCAGGCGCCCGAGAGGAAGGCGGAGGGTTGAATCATAGTCTTAGCCTTGGAGATTGAACTCTGTCTTCCAGTCATAGCAGCTAGGGTGCATGCCATGTTGGCTGAAGCCCCAGCTCCTATGGCTTTTCATGAAACCTGCCAGCATTACATGAATTTAGCGGTAGTTCACTACAATTATGAGACAATTCTCATTTGAATTCAGTCCCAAGTTCACATAACTATTGAAACGTACCGATTTGGTCGACTATAATTTCCATATCGCTATGAATTCAATATAACATAATATACCGATATACCTATAACTATTCAACTACTAACATAACTAGAACATTACTAGAACTATGACAAGAATCCATCTTCGTCCTGGTGAATATCTGCCAGGGCCGAGGAGAATGGTCAAAATGGCCATCCGAACCACGAACACCCTGAGGAGGCGGCCGCGGGATCATTTGGTGGTCCCGGCAGGCATCCATGGAAACATGATGGGAAAATCGGAAAATCCATGGAGAAAAACCATGAGAAAATTGGAGGTTTGGGGAAAATCCCATGGGGAAAATCAACTGATCTTGGAGTTGCTTTTTTCCCGGAAATCCTCTACTCGGGGAATCTATAGGGAATATATGTGTTTTTTTGGGTTGTTCCTTAAGCAAGGTCAAGTATGTAATATGTAACAACCTAAAAGTATAAGTTCCTAAACTCCTACTAATAATGGTGAATTGCTTGTACCTGTTCTATCTTTTTGAGGCTTACTACATATTATTGCTTTACATGACAGCACACATTCTATATCCACATCTAGATTTCTGTCTACCTGTCTACAATGTGATGCCCCCGAAACATAAGTTGGTAAGTTGGTTAAAAAACGCCATTATTCAGCTCGATATATCTATATACCAGAGACCATAGTTGCATTAGTGGCAAATCAACTTATCTATCTTGGGTGTCCAACCTTTAAATGATTGTTAGTTCATGTCAATAATCTGGGTGGGATTGTAGCGATTTTCTGAGTTTTTTAGCTTGTCTTGTTTTGAATGGATGGATCCACCACGTATGCCACCAACAGTTAATCTATCTCACTATAGGTCATGGTAAGGATTGAGGGTATTTTCCAGACATGCCGAATACTTCCAGTTTTAGACTATTACAATTTAATTCATGCAGGATGGTCATTGACACTGGTTAACTAAGGTTGGGAATGGATTACATTATAAACTGTAGTGATGGTTAATAACGAGGTACTTGCCTTTTGTTGGTGAGCAATGGTTATTACATCTGGTTGGTGGTTTGGAACATGATTTTTTCCATAATTTATGGGATAATCCTTCTCATTGACTAATATTTTTCAAGATGGTTAAAACCACCAACCAGACATGGTTAGTACCAATGGTTCATGGTTCGCTTACTGGTGGTACGGGTTTTTCACATCATCTCTTTCGCAAAAAGGGTAGGATGGGTGGGATTCCGTAAGGCGACTCGTTGAGTAGCGACTGGTGGCCATACCCTCTGGTAATTTAACAGTTTGCTGTTGAAAATGGCCATTTATACTGGATTTATCAATTAAAAATGGTGATTTTCCATAGTTATTTTAGTTTACCAGAGGGTAGTATAAGAAGCTTTACTATCGGGTTATCAAACATGGTGGAAATGCCTTATAAATACCAAGATTTGAATGGGAAATCATATACATTCTCCATTGCCATATTTGATTACCGTAGCTTTACTCTTGTGTTGATCAGCAAAAAACGCTATTTTGTTTTTATATTTTTTTAGGGTAAGGCCGTAAGGTGGCCATGGTCATGGTGAATGGCTGGGAACTGCTGTGTTTCAAAGACCTTATCGAAAGCGGTATTAACAAATTCAATGATAAGTTTGAAATTAAATAATTAACAAATTATTTTTCGATATTATAATGAAATTATTACGATAATAATTATTGGTTATCATTATATAATTTTTGATGCAATAATTCCCAGTAGTATTTTTTTGTCGAATAATTACTATTGGCTCACAAGGCTTCGTATGATACAATGGATACTTACTATTTATTACTATCAATCTTGCTGCATGAAAGAACGACCTCACAAGCCGAAGTCATCGTAAATGCTGGCTCCTACAATGTGGTGCATCCAAAAAAACATAACCCCATTTTGACTGTGGTTTATGATACTTCTAACAGTGTTCATGGGGTTTACAGACCAAGAAACATCCATTTGTGGGCCCGACACTGATATCATGGTACTTATATACTATATAATATATCTATTGCATCTATTATTATTCCAATTACCATTACACCATTACCATTGCCATATTATTATTATTGTTATTACTCTTACAGTACTATATTACCATATTCACTAAGCGTTATCGCAGGAATACCACTGAATACTATATTCAAATTTCCAAACATGCTTATCATATTAATATACTTTCTGATACCATACATATAAAATTACTGTTGCTGGTATCAGAATGTTATAATACACTACTGTTACTACTGCTACTACTTGATACTACTTGATACTACGTGATACTACTTAGATGGGCCATGGGATTAACTGGTTAGTAGCTGGGGATATAACCCTCTATATCCCAATGATCATCCATTTACATAGCTAGTTAACTAACTCCATGGCCCATCTAAGTACTGGATATTACTGGATATTTCTGGATCCCCGCAGGTGTCCCTGACGCCCTTCCAACGCAGCAGCTACGCCGCCGCGGAGATCGCCTTCGACGGCGGCACGTCGCCGTGCGCCAACCCAATATGGATGATATTAGAATAATTTGCCACAGATGGTATAGACAAGGTATAGATTGGGTTGGCGCAACCAGAAAGGTATAGACAAGGTTTATTCCAACCAGAAAGGTATAGACAAGGTATTAATTTGCCACAGATTTCAGGAATGGATTCTATGATTTCTTGTCTTCCTTCCTGCTAACATTGTGGGTTGCTACATTTCTACTATAGGTAGAAATAGATAGACATGTACGTTTTAGCCAATGAACATATATACACATACATACACCGAGATCGTGTTATAACTAATGAACATGGCAGTTTAACCATTGAACACAGAACACACCAGTAAACCTGGTCTTGACAAGTTTGATAAACATGGATATTTAACCACTAAAACATGTTTTTCGTTTTGATATGAAATTATGTTTTAGCATGCTTATCCAACCGGAATGACAATGAACCCAATGATACATGATTTTTGAAATCACTGGACATTGCGTGTTAACCACCAGAATTTCACAAACATGGGGTTCATACCAAAACTGGTCATTTGGAAACCGTGAATCTGAACGAAGAACTACAATATGATAATTGGGTCAGCTGTGGATGAACTTGGCAAGATGATTATGGTGACAGCAACACAACATTGCGATCAGTCAAATTACTTCAACCATGTAGCACACCACCACGTATCTGAACTATTCTGGACTGATATGAAGCTTTTATAAGTCATGGGTGTTTTTTCCCAAATCATCCAAGTCATGGATGACCATGACTTGGTATTGAAACCCCTGCTTGGGGATCCCCCAGGACTTAAGAAAGCCACCAGATGGCAATTTTCAGTGCACCAAGTCATCACCGAGCCTTCGGAAGATGGAAAACTCCAGACACTTCCTGAGAGAAACGAAACGAACAGATACAAACAAAAAAATAGCGCCAGATGATCTTGGAAATATTTGCTGACACTTTTCCGAAAAATGACTTCAATGTAGTTATATATAATATTACAATATATTATATAATATTACATATATAATACATACCATAGATGATCACACGTGGATGTTAGGCTGGGACATCACCTAGATTTCCACTTCCGCCGACCTTGCCGTCGTCATGCTGTCGTGGGTGAGGTACTGCCTCATTTCCCACGCCTCTGAACCGGAGGACTTGTTTGACTGGGTTATCCTGCCAGATTGGGTTCCCAGCTGATGTTTTTGCCCGGATTTTTCTACCGGAGTATGCCAGGACCAAAAAACAGCCAACAAAAATTGAACAGGCAGTCTGGACCATGGTGGATCATTTGGGTTTCGCAGAAAACGATAAAACGTCTGAAGTTTTAGCTGGCAAAACCGGTAGTTCAAACATACACTGGAAACAGTTTGCTGTTAATTGAACTGGGGATGATCATACAGGCAGGTGACTTGTCACAAGAGCCCCCTCAAATAAAGTACCGTTTGGTATACATTCTAATTTAGCACAGATTTAGCACAGATATCATATATATATATATATTCATTCATTCATAGATGACTTGTTCATTTGACATGAGCCACTGCCGTGTCCTGCATAACTTTATGACCGATTTTGACTCGACATAGCTGTGGCTAGTCTGGGACGTCAGGTCCACGTGTCCTCATGCGTCCTCTGGGGGTATCCCAACCAAGCATGAGGTTCTCCAATATTGTGGTATCAGAATAGTGTATCATTTGGTAGTATATATTTGGTTCCCAATGCACTTCAGAATGATTATATACATATATATATGGTTCAATGCACTTCAGAATGATAAATTAGTAGTATATTGTTGTATTCCACTTGCTCTATGGTTTTGGTCTGGCAGTGCCAACATCATCCACAAAGTATTGGCCCTGCTGTGTAAAGATGCCAGCACCATGTATACACATGAAGCATATGGGAAAATGGTAGTTCGATATATAGTTTAGTTATATTCAAATGTATGTGCTATATAAATCATGTTGGTTCGTCAAATCCCAATTTTTGGTTGGTGAAATCTTGATTGTTGATGAATAGATCATGAATAGATCATGCTTTTTTTGTTTGGTTGCCACGTGACGCATAGCAATGCATAGCATGTTGAAACGTGGCGCCGTGGCGCGCCGAGGAATGGGGCTTGAGGACTCCCAATCTGATCCTCAGTATCATGGGAGGTGCCACGTCTCTATTGGCCAATGGCCAATGCTTTAAGCACGAGGAAAAGGGGCTTTCCGTAAATGGGGGATCCCCCCAAAATGGTTGGTATATAATGGAGAATCCTATTGAAATTGATATATTGTGGATATATTTGGGATATAGATTCAGAGATTGTTCCGCGTCCATCAAGGATTTAACCATCTCATGTAGTAGACAATAGTAAACCCAATGCTGTAAGCAAGCCACAATATTACGGATAAATCGATGGTCTGTTTAACCAAAATTGCATCCCCAAATATATAATAGTAGGTCTATGTTTAAGGTTCTGATATCATATGAAATAACACACATGTATAAGAATAAATGAACACAATGCCGCATATATGTATGTGTATATATATATACATATTTATATTCATCAAATGTTGTTATTATTATTGATATTACTATCATGATTGTTATCATATATCACAGGATCTTTGTGTATATATATATATATAATCATGCATATATACTAATACATATATACATACATATATACGCATATACATAATATATATATATATATATACATATATATATATATATATATACATACATATACATATACATATATGACAAAATGTATAATGTACATCTGGCACTGGGACTCGCACAGAGGTGCTGGAAACATGATCGCCTCAGAGAAGTTCGACACCATGTGCTTCTCAAAGGGTTTGGTGGAGGCGAACGGACCGTCACTGGTTGGTGGTTGGCGAAATGATCTGAGGCTCGGAGGGCCTAAAGAATGGGGAGATGATTTTTGTCGATTTATGTTTGTTTATTCGAAAGATCACATGATATGAATTAAGTGACATGTGAATTCTTCATTAGTTGGTGAAAGGCAGGCAATACTTTTTTCTCTTGAGGTTGGATATGAGTTTTGTTTCCGGGATAGCTGGGTCACCAGACCGGAAATCGGATTTCCGTAAGTGGTAGCCATGGTTGGACAAGGATTTCTCGGTGATCCCCTTTCCAATTCTGACCAAGGTACGTCATCAGGGACCAGCAAGGTACTTTACATTACATCTTGGTAAATTATAACGACCTCACTGTCCTCCCAAACCCTGGAAATCATGTTTAGTAAGGGACATCACCCCCAAATAGCCGCAACTTTCTGGTGAGTGAAATATTCTAATTTACTCAAAATTATGGGAATATGGGATTTAACCAAGAAACATGGTGATTTAATGATGATTTAACCAACAAATATGGTGATATTCCCCACATATTCTAATCTACCCAGAGATTAAACATAACTTTCAAGTATTTCTTGGTGATTACATCCACAAAAAAGTTGGGTGATGTGAACATTAGGACATTTACTGCAACAACCCCTGTTATACTGACATATATTGTATCCGTACTGGTTCTGATGATTCTGGAGTTGTTTCGGGATGATCACATGGATCGATCGCCTTTTTTTAAAGCCATCTATTGATCGACCAATATGCATATTATATATATAGGTAGATAGATAGATAGATAGATAGATTGATTGATTGTTTGATTGATTGGATTAGGTTAGGTTAGGTTAGGTTAGGTTAGGTAGATAGATAGATAGATAGATAAATAGATAGAAAGTGATCCAAACATCTATAACTATGATGAACTACCAATATAACTTTATCGTTGCTGAACATTACTGTATGTATACAGTAAACAAAATGCATGACATGTAGAATAATGACACTTATTCGCACTCTATACACTATAATGATATAATGTGATATATATATATATATATAATACATTAGTATATACGCATACATTGATTAGATAATATGATGCATATTATATATAGTAAATAAAGGTTTATCTATACAAAGGTCTCTATCTATATTATGTACATGAAAAGATACCTTTATATAAGCCACCCTGGCCCAGGCTGCCACGAGAACGTGCGCTTGGATCATCACCGGTGGCACCGCTAGCGGGGTCATGGACATCGTGGGCAAGGCGGGTCCGTGGATTTGGCGTTTGTTTTTTCCACCGGGCCGTTGGGGATTTGCCCGAAGAAAACCCCGCCGTACCTGAAAGGAAGTGGGACTGGGGTATCATTTACCCTATGGTAAATTAACAGTTGGACCCTGATTTTATGACCAATTTTTAGTGGAAACTAATCTGAACCAACCCCGATGACTGCCAGGGTCTATGTTAATTTACTGGAGGGTACTATAATTTGGAGGATTAGCCATACCTTCTCAGACCGTGGCCATGGATCCATAGGCTTGGGGAATCAACAAAAATCAACAAAAAACATGTGAAATTTAGCGGCAAACTATGGAGCTTCAACGATGTGTGTCGGTTTGCAAACAAAAAATGGCAAACTGTTCCAGCCACTGGTTGGGGTTTCAAGTAGAAAAGAAGACGAGGGTTTACCCTGAGACCTACCAACTCCTGGTCCATAGTGATTTCCCTCCTAGGATTTGGCCGGATATGGCAATTGTATGCAATTCTTCAGTTGAAACTGCGACTTTCTTTCGTTTGTAGCATGTGTGACCTGTCTGCAATCATCTGCAATCGCATGGTCTTCAGGGACCTTGTGTTCTAGATTGACTCTGAAAGTTCGCGTTCCCGGTGTTGTGCCAATTTCATGTATTCATTTTAACATTGCGTATATTCCGATTAACATAGGCCTTATACATAAACCATATAAACCTTAATGACAGATGGTATTATATCAAGCCCAGGCAACTGACAGAAATTATAAAAAAAATCCCACAGTTCAAACAAGCTGGGCCCCCCAATTACAAGTCGGTTTATAAACATTTATAAACAACATATATTTTCCATTATTTTCCATAAACCATAGTTAACTTACGTAACGTTACAAGTCAACCTATAGCTATCGTTTGGGGACCACTGGTTCCTGCAAGGCAATGCAGAAGCACGACAAACAGCGTCAGGACCGATGGAACGGATCAGGAATGTTCACGATGATTTTTGGGGGGTTTGAACGTAAGGTCACAAATCATAAAAAACAGGTTGGGATGATCATACTTGAGCCATATATATATAGTATATATATATATATATATCCATAGGATCCATGTATGGTATATATGCTAACATGACTGGGGTATATTGATGTTATATGGATGGTAAATGTTAGCATATATACCATACATGGATCCTATGGGATATATATATATATGACCATTAATGGGGTGATGTTTCATGATTTACACAACATCGACGGGGATTCACCATGGGAATGGTGTTGGAAAAATCATGGGATATTAGGAACGTCGATGGGGAAGCAACAACAAAGTCAGATGGAAATTGGTGTTATTTAACATGATTTAGCCTCTGGCAAACAGCCACATAACTATGGAAAATCACCTTGCTATTAATGGGTAAATCAACTACTTCGACTGGGCCATTTTCAATAGCACACTGTTTGTTTACCAGAGGGTAACCAAGAAAAATGACAATATAATGAGTATCATGGGGATTTCCCACATGATAGAAGTATAACTAATATCATGATCCCCCAAGAATATTAAACACCACCGAGATAAATGGTACCAAATATGTGATTTCATCTGCTAAAGTATGGTTTATGGGGTTGTTTAATATGAAGGGGGAAAGGATTCCCACAGTCACCAGTCATTCCAAAAAGAGAGATAGAAATAAGAATGGTACATGTTTATCTCTGTGATTCTGGCAGTGATTGATTTTTTCTGATTTCTTGAGATCCCATTTTTGAACCAACCACTGTTCTCATGTGCCAAAGATTGTGAGGGGTACTCTGTGGATCGCTGTGCAAAGATGAGACATCTTAATCTCAAAAAACATATCCCTGCCATGTCTACATGTGCAGGTGCCCTGCATTGGCATTAGTCCCTTTGGCCGGGGGGCCCAGCAACAACCAACGTTCGTCGACTTTACATCGGTTTGTTCATGAGGGGCAATCCCCGAACTAAATGGAGGCTCTATAGGTGGAAGATTATTAATAAATGGATGACTTTCCAGCAAGCTATGTTTTGAATACCAAAGGGTTAGTAGTATTTGCTTTTTCCCCACCACTAACGCTATTTTGCCATGGTTTGTGTCATGATTAGCCAGCTGGCTGGTTGACCCATTGCTGGGTCGAACTAAAAGTTGAGGGCTGGTTTCTCATCTTTTTCCCATAATAATATGCAATAACTTGGGTATACGGTATACCCCATTTTTAGACATCCACATCAAAGGGGCATGGGGAGTCATGGGTTTGTTCTGAATGTTCAACCCAATCAACACATGGGATTTACATGGGATTTACTGTATCCTCGGTAAATATGACTTCAGCACAATGCATTGCTGTACCAAAAACACGAGACTTTGAACCTATGAACGACAAAAAAAGAATGTTCTGCACCAAATTGGGGGGAATTCAACACAAGCCTGGCCTAATGGGTGCTGAGGCTTCCCTACCCCAGGAACAAGGCAAAAAGAGCCCAGCACCTAAATTGAATGATCTAAATAGATCCGAGGAGTGTATTACAAGTCCTAGACTTTTACTCATGTTACTTGTGATATGGGGACGGGTCATGCCACCCTCATGTGACCAACGGGAAAATTACCATCCGTCTCTAGTGATTTTGCTGCGAGCCGCCTGGTACAAGGATCGACACAAAGCCACGACATATACGGATTTGCATCCAAACTAGTAAGTATTCAAGAATCCAACAAGACCACATGATATCAACTGGCTGATTAGAACGATTAGAAGGCCATGCTTGTACCATGCTGACAGACCATGATCCATATTTTAGATGGCTGTTCTTTTCCACTGAAGGTCCAATCACCGTCCGGCTTGCCGCACTGCCCCGCGTCCGGCAAGGCGCTTTGACCAGCAAATGGCGAAATCTGCTGGAGAAGCAGATGCAGGAACCGCGTAGCACCGTTGTGCGAGACGAATGGTTCAATACCTGTGGAGTTTAGCCATGTTTAAGTTTAGCCTATGTTTTGTTTGTTGGGGTGACATTCATTTCACAGTGAGCTATGGAAGATCATTGAAACGGGCCATCTAGGCCAGTTCGCAAAGCTGTAACAAAGTACCAGGTTGGGTAATTCCTGAAATACTTCTCAGCATGATCAAGTTGCTCGATCCATGAATTTTGTGACATGATATGTTCATGGCTAAGGGTATGAATTTCTGGGGTATATATAGTTGGTATTAGCTATTTATATACCCTCTGGTTATTTAACATAGCCATGGAAAATGGCCCACTTATAGATGATTTTCCCATTAAACACTCCATTTATAAGGGATTTTCCATGGCTATGTTAAATAACCAGATGGTATATATATATATATATATGGGTACGATACCTGGTGGGATGATATATACCTGCAGATGATATGGCCATCAAAAATACATGCGTTTCGTAGCTGAAACTGTTGGGAAAAGCACGACTAAGTCCATTGATGACCTGGCGAGAACCGTTGTTTTCATTCTTAGAAGGACCATGAATGGAGGGTAAATTTCATAACGACCTCACTGTCCTCCCAAGCCCTGGAATCATGGGTTTATGTTAGGGAAATCATCCCCAAATGGCCGAACTATTCAGGTTAGTGAAATATTATAATTTACCCAGATGAATGGAGGGTAGAGGCTCAAGTTTCAGAAGTTCTGGTTCTGAACTTGCCACAACTTACAAGAAACACCCCATGTGTTTGTTCGTAGGACCACAGTCATGCTGATGTCTTATCCATGTGTCCGGCTTCTTTCCTCCAGAAAAGTGACATAGACTCGACATAACCAAAAGCCCGCGGTTTCCGCTTTGCCCGCGGAGCCGTCCTCCGGGTTTCTCCGGCGCAAATCGTTACAGGAAACGCCGGTGAAACAAACCAAGGTGCAAAGGGCCGATGTTTAAGGGAAACAGCCCTCCAGTTGACTCCTGTTGGGCATGGCCAAGGATCATTAGGATCATCACGATCCAAAGTTGATTGTTCTTGGAAAGAAAGCAATCAAAATATCAACAAAACGAGCAACCAGGCCAAAACAAACGTGGTCGATTTATGAATGATCTTGCTTCATTTGAGCAAATTCCCTCATATTTCTTAGTAACAATACTATATAGTAACTATACTTCATCTTCATTTTTCGGTTGAAACTCCAGATCTTCAACCAGCACTGCCCAGGTGGATGCTGCGGATGCACAAGGCACCGAGATGGAAGGGAAGATCACCCTAGCGGCCCTGCAGGAGCGCCGATGAATTCCCGTTTTCTTCATGGGATATAATGGTAAATAATGGTCAATAATCGGTCAATAAAGGATTTTATTTTTAGCTATTGATTATTAATGGTTGATAATGGCTGAAAATCCCATTATAATCTAATATGTGTCTAATATATATATATATTTATACACATATATATACACAATTATATATATACACACATTATATATATATTTCATGTATTTCAAGATCATATCCGGAAGATCATAGCCTATCTGGTTCATGATTTCACAGTTCATATAATTACTGTGTTTCAACCGAAGAAAATAGTGAGGGGTTGAATGAGGAGCATATTTGGATGGGTTAAAAACACCAACCAGATATGATTAATCTACAAAGATAATCTGGGTTATGTGAACTAATTAGCTTTACGCTTGTCTTTGGGAGGTATGACGCCTATTTCACTTTGCTTACGGATGTGTATGGTAGATATACCGACTTGCTTTGATGGTAAAGGATCGGATTGAAACCTGACGTGTTGGGATAAAAGACCTATGTTGCCCCACTGTACGCCAAGAATCATGGGGGTTCAATTTAAAGAAGAAACACAGTGGATTTAAGCAACCAACAAAACCAACATTGGGGATTTGAGCAAATAAAATATATCTGGTTGGTGGTTTGGAACATGGCTGCTATATGACTTTCCATTCAGTTGGGAATGGAAAAATCATCCCAACTGACTTTCAGTCCATCATTTTTCAGAGGGGTAGGTCAACCACCAACCAGAGATGGTGGGATTGAAGTTCGCAGAAGTTGGGCCCTTCATAGAGATGTGGATTCATCAACAAGACATGTTGTTTCAACAGCAGAAATTGAGGGTTTCGATAGCATAACTTATGATAACTTGCTATGATAATACTATGATAAATTTCTGCTATGATTAATTATGATAGCAGAAATCCAAACTTGGATTAATGTTTTGTTAGAGGCAAGTTATCATAAGTTACTTGGGTATCTCCCATCAAATCTCCGCTATTTTTTTTTTTTACCAGGAGTCATTGCTTAATTATCTAGCTGGTTTGTAATATGCAACTTGCGGCTGCAGTTCAAATATAATACGTTGCCAACATAACCATAGTTGTTTGGGTTATATCCCATATTGTGGAGGTTATTCCCAGAGTTCTATCCACTTTTCCCCGCAACTGCATACCTAAGAAGTGGTAGTTAACCAATTACTAGTGGTTGAGAACAATCTTTCAACTTTGGTATCATCCTTGTTTGGTGGGTTTTGTTGCATTCCTGTATACCTGGGAAGCCAAAGAACAAGAACTGGGTACGGTATTATACGGCAGTTTCTGAACATGGGAGCACAACTAGCAAAATATATGGAGCCCGAAATTGATCAGAAATTTAATGTAAGTTTCAAGTATACATGTGTCATATGTGTTTGATGTTTTTCAACATTCGGGCCACGGCCATCATTTCGTCAGCAGTGCCAGGACAATCACTCGCACTTCATCATTTGCGACAACGGTAAGGCAAGGAACAACGCCGATGGTGTAACCGTAACGGCTCCGGCTGAGCCTGTTCCGGCCACCTGCAAGTTGCATTGTATTGGTGGGATCAATCATTAAAACCTATCGCAGGATTCATTTTCCGGTTTGTTCAATGTTCAGTAGGAAAAGATGTCATACCCAGCCAATCCCATCCCCCGAATATTCAACACCCCTATTCTATGGTCCCAAATATCTTCAAATAATTACAAATACCCTCTGGTTATTTAACATAGCCATGGAAAATGGCCCATTTATAAGATGTTTTACCTATTAAACATGTTGATTTTCCATGGCAAACTGTTAGTCATAACCAGATGGTACAAATATGTGATTTTATCCCGTACCAAACCCATGGTTTCTGGGGGGCCGTTCTATATGAACGGGGGAAGGGACTAAATCATGCTACATTTACCATGAATAGCTATTGTCAACCATTATCAAGCACTATTAACATCTATTAACACTATTCATAACTAGTATCGACCCTGGAAACATCAGAAAACCTCGTGTCCTTCTTGGGGAAACATCCAGGATTCGCTTACTGGAGTCTGGGGCGCTTGCCCAAAACACCCCTCGAGGGTCTGTTAATTATTGAATATGTGATGTGATGGATAAATGAGAAATCATTTTCTAATCTCAGTTATTTCCCCACCTGCCAGGCACTGCCAGGTAAGGATCTCTAGGTTTTAACAAAGGTGCAACTCCTTCCTCCTCCTCGTCTCCTTGGCCTTAGGGCCTTGGGGCCTTGGCCGGCGGATGCCGGCGCGATCTCGACCCACATGTCAGAATAGATGCCAGAAAGGATGCCAGAATAGAATGTGGCTGGTTGGTGGTTTGGAACATGGCTGCTATATGACTTTCCATTCAGTTGGGAATGGAAAAATCATCCCAACTGACGATTCGTCCATCATTTTTCAGAGGGGTAGGTCAACCACCAACCAGGTGAGATAGAATTCCAGATCGAATGTCAGAAATGTCGGAATGACTGTCAGGCTGGGGATCACTCGAAGTAAAATAACTATGTTTCATGATTTGAATGCGAATGGGGGATGGGGCTAGATGGATTAGACGTAACTGGGTTGCTCTTCACACCTGGTCGTCGAGATCAGTCCCTTCTGGAGCTGCAGTTTTCCCCACCGAATCCCATGCCCAATTCATGTTAAACACCACCAGTCTATGGTCCCAGTTGTGAATTCATACCCTGGTGGCTCTGATGTTTCATATGAGGCCACAGGATTCATAGCATATGCATATCATATAATTGGCTAGTTTGATGTTTCCGCATCATTCATGGAGAAACCTGTACAAACCAACGACATGTCATTAGAGGCATCAGTCAAATCGAGGCCAAAGCTTGTTTTTTTGTCATGGAGTGAAAACTGTGGTGCTGTTGAGGGAAAACATATCCCATCATATCCCACAAAAAATCCTGGGCTGCAAAAGCTGCAACTTCTTTTTGCATCTCATGGTTTTTGAAGGTGGAAACCTTGATGCTCAGCCATTTGGCGGAGCCATCCCAAAATTGGACAGCGTCATACTACACAACCAGTGAATCCATTGCCCTTCCATTGCTGAAAAACAGATGGCTTTGTACACCTCGATTCCGACTGAATTTTTTCAGATTTGCGCAGGAAACGATCAGACCACCAACTTGGTCAAGTTTCCACTTTTTCTGGTTTAATTAAATCTGGTTGGTGGTTTGGAACATGGCTTTGAGTTTTCCATTCAGTTGGGAATGTCATCATCCCAACTGACGATTCGTCCATCATTTTTCAGAGGGGTAGGTCAACCACCAACCAGATTATTATTAACCATCATTAACCATATAATAACCATATATGAACAGTATATTAACCACAATGGTAGGTCAACCACCAACCAGTAATTAAATATGTAATCAAATTCTTTGGGCGCCGGCGCCTTTCAAAATCAGCGTGGGTCCATTGGTGTTCCATGGGAAATATTGCCCCCAGTTCCTGAAAAAGATATCTATGTAATAAGTGGGATTAGTTTGGCTGGGTATACTCCATTTGGATAAATGATCTTGGCCTGATTTCAGCGATTTTCAGATTGGTGGATTATCACAGCCAGAGTTCATCTGTCTATTATTTCTTGTGGGCTGTAGAAGGTTGGGACCATGGCATATTATTGGGCTTCAAGTGGGGGAAGGCATCCCCTCACCATCGATTTCCCACTTGAACAAGTCAACATTTAGATGATACATTCGGAGTTTCCCTCAATTGGAGAGACCCCCCAATATCGATCATCTCCCCCTAGTTGTGGTTATTAGATTCATATGATGCATATGGGGGTTTCCTAAATATGGGTACCCCCAGTTCTCATCCATTTTAATAGGATTGTCCATTAGAAACCATCCAGCTATTGGGGTACCCACATTTTAGGAAACCTCTATATCCCACTTCTCATGATCTTCCCATCGTGGCTGCTTCACAACCGTCAGGTCGGCAAGGACACCTTCGGGACGGAGATTCCATTCAGCGGGGTCCCCATTGTGCCGAGGATTCAGGGTAGCAGTTGCCCCTGCCCACGCTTGTTTTTTCGATATGTGTGCAAAACTAAAACAGTAGGCATTACCATAATGGTTATTATTATATTTGCAGTAGTTCCAACTATTGTCATGTACTGTATTAATCATGATCATTAATAATGGTTCTACAATAAGTCCTCTTGTTACACTTTTGAATATATATATATATACACACGTGTTTCATTATGTTTTAATGTTGACTGTTGGTGTAGAATTCAAGTCACCGGTATGAAAGATTTTACGCCCTAATACGCCCTACAATTTCCCTGCAATTTCCTGGGACAGCGGAATCACTATAACCTCAGCCTGAAATGGTGACGAATGTACCCGGCATATTTGGGCTTGTGGCGGCTTGTGGCTAGAGATTCTTACATTTATTTGTAATGGTAGTATGGCAGTATGGGACTGAACATGTGCAAAACATCCCCAAGTGCTGGCAATTGAATAAGGAAAATGAGGTTCTGAAGCCATTTTGTTTCTGGAAGCTTCACATTTTTTGGAGGATGTTGATTGTGTTTGGCTTGAAGCAAACAGGACAACCAATGATGAACGCATTCATAGATTCATTTTCCAGCACCGTTCTCGACTAGTTGTTCATCATTACCCAGCTGTTTTTATTTGATCAAATATGTTGTTTTTGTTTCCGCTTCCGTTGTTTCAAGTAGGACATTGCCAGCATTCTTTCTGGTGCCCTACCCAGCCTGTGTCTAAGGAACTCAGTTTGAGGACTACGTCGCAAAGGTGCGGAGATTTTGCCGCTGCAGTTCGCCGGTTTATGGGCAAAGGAATGCAAAGGACTTTTGCAACCTTTGCAATGTTTTTTTTATTGAGCTGGTTGGATAACATATTCTATCATATTCCTATAGATATGCAGGAATATGTTCCTCTAAGAATGGATAACATGATTTTTCAAGAACTTCAAGATATTCCTATAGATTGTACCCATCATTCGAGCTTGGTAGATCCAAGGGATGACCTGAACCTTACCCAACCGACGTCATGCGTCCAATGGTTCAGCACGAAAAATAGCGACGTGTTTTCTATATAAGCATTTCTAAGCAATGACCTTAGGGTTTTTACATTTTTTTACATACCTAAGGATGTGGAAAAGCCATATTCCGCTTCGGAAAATCACCGGCTCAGTAGAAATGCTGGGTTTTCGGAATCCTGGATCCTGATGCAATACATGGGCATATGATGTAGGCAATGATATCCCCTAAGATCTACCTACCTCCCTATATTTTCCTATGTGCCTATGCATTCATCCACCTCTCTAAAGCCTGCATATTGCATATATCAACAGTGATTTTCTTAGAATTTTAATAGTTATAGGTACATGAAATAATCTAGACATATATAATTATATCTATATAGATACCTTTTAATCATTTGAATTTGCCATTTGAAAAAAAACAGTATCTCAACTATATGTATTGGTGTTGATATTGTTACAAATGTTGGATACCGATTAGTGTCCTGGGCCTCTATTGTGAGACAATTTCCCAAAATTATTGAGTATTATCCAACATTAATTATTAGTATCCATCATTTAGCTCGATGTCTCAATTAATATCTGGTGGTTTGGAACATGGCTTTTATTTTTCCATATATTTGGAATCATAATCCCAACTGACGATTCGTCCATCACTTTTCAGAGGGGTAGGTCAACCACCAACCAGATTATTATTAATCATCATCAGATTATTATTAATCATCATTAACCATATAATAACCATTGATATTAACAGTATATTAACCACAATGGTAGGTAGCCCCCACCAACCAGATACAAAATGGCCAACAATCACAGCTTGACCTCGCAGCGTGCCAGGGTTCCATGCCGGGCGCCTTGAAGGCCCCGGTGCCGCGCGTAACGGAGCTCAGACCGATGAAGATGGCGTATTGAGGTTTATTAGTATTGGGATTTTTGGGATTTATTGGGATTTATCAGTGGTATTTATTTCATGGGGATTTTTGATTTAGTGTGGATTTATTGGGTTTTAGTGCGGATTTATTGTGATTTAGTGAGGATTTAGTGAGGATTTGATGTAATTGAGTTGGAGGAAGAACATATTAGACCCACGTCAAATCACTATACTGTAGACTTAGGGGGTTATAAACCGACAATCATAACTAGCAAGAAATATGGGAGAAAAAAAAACATTTCATGGGTTCAGAACATCATTTTTCCCAATGACAATAACTTGGGGGTACATCCCATTTTTCAGACGCACCCACTTGTCATTCTGCAGCATCGTTTTTCAGGATTCAACTGTTCTGAAGTTTATTGTCCACAAGAAGTCTTCAAGAAGTGGTTGTGGAGAAGTATTTGAGTAGATCTTGACTGGTTGATTGGTTCGGGGTTGATGCGTTTTTGCTACCTATGGAAACATATCACACATCGCGCTTTGTTCTTTTGTCCCAACGTATCTAAGGTGTATCCCAAAGATAGACATAGAACCACACAACTCGACTGGGGAGCATCTAAGATCTGGTTGGTGGTTTGGAACATGGCTTTCGTTTTTCCATATATTGGGAATAATAATCCCAACTGACTAGTATTTTTCAGAGGGGTTGAAACCACCAATCAGAAGATTTGCCATCTAGCTCTTCAAGAATATGGGTTTGTCTGAAAATGAATGAACCCACGAAAAATGATGGTTTAAAATCATCTAATTCCTTTTAAACTGGGCCCTTGGGGTATCATCCCCTATTTTCAGACACTCCGAGGTATCATTTTGTTGGTAATACCATTACATATCATTTTACTACCAGTATATATGCATGTTTGTTGACTTTGCATGATATAAAATGATATAAACACATTTGACGTTTATTATATTACTTTTGTTGATGTAAATAAAGACACGCATCGCAATATATACCTATATATATATAGCCACATACTGTATATATTATATAAAGTTGTTTGTTGATTTTGTTGACTTGTATCGTTGATGTATCCTCATTGTTTCATTTTTTTGGGACACATCTGGGACGCAAAGACACAGCTTCTGAGGTCATGATCTTGGTGAATGGTGGCAAAATCTCTTTGAAATCACTGGTTGAGGCCGAGCAATTGGGACGTTCAGACAGGTTGGCCAAGAGCTGGTTGATGATTATAGCAGCTTATAATGCTGACTATATGTGATATTTGGGTATTATTTTGGTATTATATAGTCTATTATGGAATTTCCAATTGTACAACCATCTAAAAAGTTGTTTATTTCTCATCAGGTTTTTAACAGTGCTCATATGAGGATTTGGGGACTTAAGTTGTTGCTTGGGGGTGAATCAGATACGATTCAGTCCGGAAAAGGATCTTTTTTGGAATGACTCCAACTTGTTCATACCTTGTTCATGAATTTGTCTAAATTCCAAACCAGAACATAGGTGTTTCCATGAATGCGGGTACCCAAAAATAGATGGTTTATAATGGACAATCCTAGTAAAATGGATGATTTAGGGGCACCCCCATTTTAGGAACTCCACATGTTTCTAGCTGATTCAAGGTGATGGGCATTGATTCAATGGGAATTTCAGGATCCAAAAATGCAGGTACTGTACCATATAAGGGCAGATTTTCTAGGGATATTCCCTTACATAGGCCTTATATAGGCCTTATATATGGTAGGTACATCCAATTTAGGTTCCTGAAATGGGCATTGATTGATGGGCTCTCGCAATTCCCAACATTTGTCCAACATATCGCCATACGGCGACGTCACCGCAGGCCATTCGCACGGGGTGCCCTCTGGTGGTATGTCAAGGCAGCTGAAAATCACCGTCTTCCAGGAATGGCATGGATATCCATGGACCCAACACCCAATAAATACAATTTCTGGTTGGTGGTTTGGAATACCATCTGGTTATGACTAACATAGCCATGGAAAATCACCATTTTTTAAAACGGTAAACCCAGGTAAACCATCTATAAATGGGCAATTTTCCATGGCTATGTTAAATAACCAGAGGGTATCTTTTATTTTCCCCATATATTGGGAATAGCAACCCCAACTGACGAACTCATATTTTTCAGAGGGGTAGGTCAACCACCAACCAGATTTTTAAGCGGAAAAAAAAAACAACAAATCTCAGCTATTCTGATATTAAGATATTAAGGGTACAAGGTTTTGACACATCCCCAAGATGTTTTTTTCCCCGAAATGGACATGTTGGAGATATAGAACTTCGCCAACGAACTGTGGCGCCACTTTGAGATGAAGTTACGCGCAACCTGTCTTTCAGCTTGGGGCGGGTCCTGTATATGACTGAGCTGTTGGCCAGTGACGTGCAGGTGGAACTTGATGATTTTCTTGGAAACGAACTAACTTATTTTGAGCCATCAATTTTTCCGGCCATTCCCTATGCTTTTAGCTTTTCTTGGTGGCAATGGTAATTGATACACAACCACAACCGCGCAGGGAAGCTGGGTACCAGCCAGTTTTTGACGCCCGGGTATCGCCGGCAACCAGGCACTGGTCGCATTGCCGACGTCATTTGCAAAATCTTAGATGTCACCAAAGATCGGTCCTGCACCGCGGACTGCGGGATGTCGGGGTGAATTACAAAAGCACGACTTCGTCATGGAGTATGTCATTGGTATACGGTATACTGATCAAGATCATTTCATTTCTAACTACATAGTTGGTGCCATGGTGCTTTCAGATATGTTATGACATGTTCTATGTTCATCTATTTTCAATACCTTCTGGTTATTTGTTACATAGCCATGGAAGCCATGGCCCATAGAAATAGTGATTTTCCCAGCTATAAACCTTCATTTATTCTGGGGATTTTCCATGGCTATGTTAGTCATAACCAGATGGTATGTTTCAATTAATTTGGGATGATCCCCAACCACTTCGAATCATTTTTTTCAGCTGGTCATGTTACTCGCCGTCGCCGGGAGTTTTCTGGGCAACGACGCAACGTTGCTGGATGGTATATATAGCATAATTTTATATAATTATATATAATTATATGATATTATATGGCGGTATATCCTTACAATATGTTTTGGTATGCTAAATTACACGATGTTAAAGGTCTGGTTTCTATACTGGTTTTAAATGCACTGCAATTTGTCTATGTTGCATACTATGTTGCAATGTCATGAATTGCGATCTAGGACATGTGTGAGAGCTAAACAGTTTGCACACCTCCATGTTTTGGACTGCAACACATTAAGCCTTCATTAAGCCTCCGTGATTTGCACCTGTCGGACGATTGGCCGCGGGCCTCGCCTCGCCTCGCAGGACTCCGATTCGGGCTCCGAGTTGTCCGTGGGCCAAGATGCCGAGTTCACCCTCTTGCTGAAAGCTGCCGTTGAGGACTCGGAGACATATTGCAATTGTTTGAGATAATATACCATATATCCCATAGGATCCATGTATGGTATATATGCTAACATTTGGGGTATATTGATGGTAAATGTTAGCATATATACCATACATGGATCCTATGGGTATTATATCAATATTATACCTCCACGGAATTGATTGGGATCTCCATGGAGTTAGTTTGCTAAGTGACGCGATATTATCAATGTTTATAGTAACGGACATACACTTAGAACATTTGGAAAACACAAATCAAACATTCACCTGGGAAATGTGTTCTAAGTATCCACTTAGAATACCAGCGAAAAACATGCACTTAGAACAGGTGTTCAAAGATGTATTTAGAACATTTTGGAGCAATTTATGTGTTCTAAGTGTATGTCCGCAATTGGAATTATGTAAGGATTGGTACAGCCTTCAGCAGGGGTCAATGGATATATAGACGATTAATGTGATAAACCCAAAAATAAACCATCCCATTGAACAACCATTTGGGCCATATTTGGAAGTTATTTTACATCACCTCATGCAATATTATATATATGTATATATGTCTTACAATTGTATAGTATGACTACTTTACATGGACAGACATACACTTAAAACACATGTTGGAAATATAAGATGTGTTCTAACACATTTCCGAAGGTGTTCTAAGTGCAGGCTAAGAACATGCTCCAAGTGCGCACTTAGAATCTTAGAACAGATAGGCACTTTTTCCACACTAGGAATTTGTGTTCTAAGTGTATGAAAAAAAAGGAACACAATTTGTGTTCGAAGTGTATGTCCGTCACCATAATGTAACCAGGGTTGATAGTGATTTGAATGATGGGCTCTAACATATCTAACCCCTTTGTAGACAAAGGTTATCCACAATAGGTGCGTGAGTTGGATATTTTACTACTGTATATGTTCATCATGTTTATTTGGGACATCTACTACCCTGGTACCTGGGGTGTTGGGGTGGCAAACCTGGTACCTGGTACCTGGGGTGTTTTTCTCAACATGGGGCATACCCTAACTCATGGCAACTTTGGTAAGCGGATAAGGATCCCCCTTCTGCGGACACTTGCAGTTCCCAGAGCCAGTGAGACATGACCAATGACCATGTGGTAGATGCATCTTCCCCACAGTTATAGGCCCATAGGTCCTAAATTATATATATATATACACACATAAAATATCACTTAAATAAGGTTATAAGTCAGTTTATAACTGTTAAGGGCCATAGCTGTGGAAGACCGGAACACAAGTGTTGGTTTTCCCCATGAGTGGTGCTGCTCACAGACAGGGAACTAACTACACAAGTTTTACTTTGGTTATTGGATGTTAGTTTTCCCACAGTCCATCCATATCATACTTTTTATTTCCATTAAATTATCATGTGATACACTGGTAGGACAAAAGTTGCGCTTGTTGAGCTTCCGACAGTGAACTTGTTTGGTTTCTTCTTCTGCACACCCTTTCCCCTTAGAATCCTAGCATGGAGCTGTGTCGTACCCCGGTCGACTTTCCACCCTCCAAAAGCTTATAATCTTATAGATTTAAAAGCGGGTGATAATTGACCATCCCACACCTGCCACACGAAATGGAC
>Ga0126342_10001361_pt1 | contig 33969 bp, 33 predicted proteins | sample Cyp1metagenome_FD_92528 | JGI IMG/M metagenome (GOLD analysis project Ga0126342, IMG submission 92528) | Coral microbial communities from Lord Howe Island, Old Settlement Bay, Australia - Cyphastrea 1 metagenome | ecosystem: Host-associated > Invertebrates > Cnidaria > Coral ...
AACTGCTGGATGTAGTGTGGTGTAGTGCAGTTGTAGTTGTAGTTGTAGGTGTAGTTGTAGTTGTAGTGTAGTGGAGTTGTAGTTTTAAGTTGTAGTTGTAAAGTAGTGTATATAGTGTAGTTGCAGTTGCAGTTGTAGTTGTAGTTGTAGTTGTGGTGTGGTGTAATTAGTGTAGTGTACTGTAGTGTACTGCAGTGTTGTGTACTGTAGCGTGGCATAGTGTAGTGTTGTCTAGTGTATTGTAGAGTAAAGTAGTGTACCTGTAATTGTAGTTGTAGCTGTGATGGTGATGGTGGTGGTGGTGGTGGTGGTGGTGGTGGTAGTAGTAGTAGTAGTAGTAGTGTGCTCTAATTAGATGGAATTAGATGTAGTTAGCATAGTGTAGTGTAATTGGGGTTGTGTAATGTAGCGTAGTATATTTGTACTTGTAGTTGTAGTAGTAGAGTGTAGTGGTACTTGTAGTTGTAGTTGCAGTGTCCATCTATCTATCTGTCTACCTGCAAGCTTGAAAACGCAGCTATTTTGCGAGACTTGCTCAATTTTTTGAACTTGACAACGTCAAAAACGAAACAAGTCTGCGAGACTTCCTAATTTTTTGAACTTGACAACATCAAAAACGAAACAATTCTACGAGACTTCCTAAATTTTTCAAAGTTGACAACATCAAAAACGAAGCAATTCTGCGAGACTTCCTTCAAAAATGGAAAGTTGAGTGCAGAGCTGACGGCCTGGTACCAATGCGTTTTGCGATTATTCCACTCCACCTGTCTAAAGTACAGCGCCTGCCGCGGAAAATAGTGATGCCAGGTCATACGAAGTGCTGCACCTGTCACGCAAAATCCAAAACGCAACCCGTCTCAGGAAATCAGCGCCCGGACCTCCTAACAGCTCTGATGAACATGTCTCTTGTACTGCGGCTGCCACGGAAAATGCATCTTTGCAGATCCTCTTCGAACGTCCCACGCCTGCCATCGTTTTTGGAGATTCTACAAAATCCTCAAGCTTTGCTCGTTTTTGACAAGGTGCACAATTGCGGCTGCCACGCGAAACGACAGCTGAACGTCCAAAAGTGGCGCGAACATGTGGTGTTTTTAACATTGTGTTGACTTCGAAATGTGCTTCGCGCCACAACGGCGATCACTTTTTCGACGTCACAGCTTCCAAAAGTATCCAGCTTTGTGCATTTTGACGTCGAAATGTGCTTCGCGCCACGACGGCGTGCACTTTTTCGACATCACAACTTCTAAAAGTGCTCCGAAGCTGAGGTGTTTTGTACATTTTCATTTGGAAATGTGCTTCGCGCCACAACGGCGTGCACTTTTTCAACATCACAACTTCTAAAAGTGCTCCGGAGCTGAGGTGCTTTGTGCATTTTGACTTGGAAATGTGCTTCGCACCACAACGGCGTGCAATTTTTCATCTCTCATCTGGCCAGCTGGCTCCGCACCCGCCGCTTTAGCGAGCCTACTTTTTGACCCTCCGGAGCCACAAATCATTGGAAAAACACAGTGTTGCGAGACTTTCTCTTTTTGAGTTTCTTTCTTCTTCTCTTCTGTTCTCTGACTCTTTCCATCTCTGCTTTTCATCTGAGTCCATATTGTCGGAAGTTTGACTTCTAAACTTCCTTCGATAAACACACATATATATATATATGTATACATATATACATATAATATATATATATATATACATATATTTTAAACATATAAATATATATATATATATGTTTAAAAATAGAATTATATATATATATAAGTGGCACACACACATATATATATATATATGTTGTAACATTTTGGAATGACCGTTGGAAGTCTGTCAGTGCACCATCCACTTCGCGCCGTATGCCACAGGAACTGCAGGAACTGACTGGAGCTGTCGTTGAGGAGAAACTGCAGTCCATCTATTGGTAGCTGTTGAATTGCTATAGCTAATAGCTATTGATATCTAAAAATTCGACTGTTACAACGTTCGGGCTTGCTTCTTGACCATTTCTGCATCCATTTCTATCCATCTCGATATTTTCACAAAAAAAACAACACTACACATTCATGAGTACTAATATGAGTACATACCACAGCCTAAGGTCGATCATTTTCACCAGGACCATAAGTCAATGGGAGTTTAGTGGAGGACCAGCTTTCTTTGGGCACACCATCGATGCCACGGAAACTGCCAGGTGCCAGGCCCAGGGGACAGCAACCCCCAGCTGTTTCTGCTGTGTACCGCGCCAGGTGCCACTGATGAAGGGCTGGCAAACGGCAGAGGCGGGCATCATGACTATGTTTGTGGCGAAAGATGTCCTGTTCTGACCACAATTCTGACCATTTTCGATATCCAGCATGGATATTTTGGTGGATAGTTTCTGTGTTATAAAATTGGCGGCTGTTTCCCTTGGGCACAGGTCAATATGGAGACCTGGCACAGTCCAACTCGATGTCAGCTCTTCTTTCAGCAGAGATGAGGCGGCTGTGGCTGGGTGTGGTGCCTCAAATGTGCCCAACTAATTCTTTGGATATCAGTTGGTATTGATTGAACCAGCAACCTTCTAATTCTATTGTTATGAGTGTATCAGTGTATCTATTCAGGCACACTGTTTGGTTCACCACCATGTCAATGGGACCACCGGAATTCGAGGCTTGAGCCGACTGGTGACGAAACGTGTCTGGCTGGGTACGGATGTTGAATATAAACGTGTTGGAATCGTCCCCAACACACCAGGTCCACCCCAATATACTGGTACAATTCCACCCCAAATCTACGGTTGCTGGAGAGAATTTATTCAGTTGGTGTTTGACTTGGCCATGTCGCCTCGGAACTTCGGCTCACAGCAGCTGCTTGGCCATCCTGGGTCCGGGTCGCAGCATGGACGGCAGTGAAGAGGAGTTCTGGTGTCTAGATGTGTTTAGGGGGCAAGGGACAAGGGCGACAAGGGCCAGAGTTGGAATGTCCGATATAGATCAATCATGATCAAAATATGATCAAAATATGATCAATATTTTTCGAAAAAAACGTTCGCATCATTTTATATCCACTGAATATCCACGGAGGGAGCTAAAAAGAAAAACCCATTTGTCCCCTGGAGACAGCGGCGAATTCTGCAGAGCGGGGTTCTTGAGCTCATCCTCGATCCCATAGCAACCGGATAGGACATATATAGGACATGTTAAACATAATACTGAACGATTACTCAGACTTGTCAGCATCTAATTCTCGAGAACTCATAGCCACAATATGCCACAATAGCTGGTTGGTGGTTCAAACATGAATTCTATTGTCCATTTCATATATGGGATGTCATCCTTCCCATTGACGAACTCATATTTTTCAAGATTGTGAAATTGCACCACCAACCAGGTTATTATTAACATTTGTTAACCATCATTAACCATATAATAACCATTATTAACAGTATATTAACCACATAGGATTCACGAAAAACGTCGCAGCTGCTCCTTGCAGAGGAGTCTGAGACCATCGAATTTGTGCGATCGGAGGCACGTGACCATCGTGGGACATAGCCTGACTGTGGTGCCTGTGACACTATGATTGGAACTGCATGCAACTGCTGCATCAGTTGTATTCAAATGGTCTTCCCCACAGAACTGGTTAGCTCACCAAGCTGACTAGTTATATTCAATGGTGAAATATGGTGAAACCAATAGAACAGTTTTTTTTTTTCAGATATCGAGGGCCCATAGCCATAGCTTTGCGAATGAGGCCATCCATCTTTTCAAACTGGGCCAGGCAGCGCCACTGCTGAGTTTACTTCAACCAAAACTCCGATTGGATGAACAGCCGCGACTGAAGCCCAAGCAGTTGCAGGTGGTTTTGATATGGCCAGGGAGCATCGAATTGGCTGGTGATGGGTTATGATATGTTATGATGGGTTTGGGTTTGCCATGGTTTGCCCAGATAGTTCAGCTTGACACCGTTGTTTGGGTTTGCCGTGACATCTTGTTGTTGACAGTCTATGCAATAGAATCGCTGTGCTAAATGCCATAGTCGAATCAGCCAGAGCTTGGAATTTCAACTGCTGGATGGTATATTGGAAAGATTGTGTGTGTATCAGCTGTAACATATCATACCACTTGCAACACGTTGTATAGACTCGGAAGCTTATACACTGTGATGGTTTCAATATGCCTCAAGCCCGGTGTGTGTGTTTTTAAACCAATATTGACGTTTACTTTGCCGGGTACAGTCTTTAGGTGCGCACAGTGTCTCCAGATGTCTCCAGGCCAACTATGGCAGAGGCTATTCCATGCTGGCGCCCTGCCTTGAGGGACGGGTTGCGACTCTACGTGGCGAGTTCTAGGCAAAAAAAAATCAACGGGACTGGCTTGCAATTCTATACTTAGCAGACTTAGCACTTCGGAACTTCGCTCTTCGAATCTTGGGCGAAGTGGTTCCAGGCTGCTGATTCCCACGATAGCATTGAGTGGCCATCCAATGAGGGACCTCCCTACTGAGGTGAACATGGGCTACACTGGTGGTGGTCCTAGTCCCTTGTGCGGAGTTCTACGCGTCCCTCGCGCCGGGCTTCAAGAAGATGAGGCGGCAGCCGGGAGAACAAAAACGGGTAGTGGTGGACAGTGACTCAGTAATAAGATCATATGTATATATGTTGTAATTATATATAATGATAAACAAATATATATAATATATATATATACAATGATTATAATAATTATGATATAATGTTTGAAAGCCTAGATTGCGAAGCCAACTGTTTGGTTGCTATGATGTTTTTTGATGAGGGCAATCTCAAGTCAATTGCGGTTCTAAGTAGCGATAGACAATTTGTGTTGTGCTTCCACGTGCTTGCACAATGACGGTTGCCAAAGGTAACAAAAGGGTAGGGTCTACACCTGAAAACACCCATAACATCCCATAGCATGCTTCCGAGCTTGTTTTTTCAATCATGAGATGTTCACTCAAACCTCATCCCGGATAGTGAGTCTCTTATCCATCCTTTTCAGTTCTTGGGGTTCTAACTCTGTAGCCCCCAAACCCTGGTGCTGCGGTTCCGTGCAGGCTATGGTCGTTGATGCCAGTGCCCGACGTGGTCTCAAGAGACGGATCCATGGCTTTGCGGTTGACAGGGATCCATGGCTCTACGCGTTTATTTTCGCTTTCAAAAAAGAATCATGTACCTTTAAAATCCTTTAAATTCATATAAATTCATTACAATGCTATATATACATTACATGTACGTGACATGCAAGTGTTGTATACCGTTCATGCAAAACACACACGCACACACGGTCACACACACGGTCACACACACACGTACATAAATAGATATACAGTTCATATACATATTTGTTTTTCTTCGAAAAATATATATATATATATATATGATTTATTATATATATATATGATTTATTATATATAATGCTGCACATATACACAATATGTAGGGTTGGTCTTTCCATTTACAGACCATAGAATTCACAATCATATTACAAAGACACAGTTAAACTATACACTGACAGCTACCCAACAGCCCCCACTTTCCGAGGCTTGAGAAATTGCTGAAAGAAGCCGAAGCAGATGAGCGAGAAGATGAAGACGAAGACCTCGAGGACGACGACGATGACGGTCTCGACCTTAGCTGCCCATGGGAGAAAATATAGAAAATCAAAACTGTCACAACATGTCCAAAAATAGTGATGGACAGTTTACGATGTAAATGTAATTTGGACTGAATATATGGGATCGAATTAGACTTTTGATCTTATTGGTCGATCTCCCTGGTGAAACTTTTTTGGGCGTGAATCTAGACACAGCAAGGGCAAGTGCCCTGTGAAAGTGCAATGTACAAGTGCGCTTGACACATTATCACTGGTTGGTGGTTTGGAACATGTTTTATTTTTCCATATACTGGGAATAATAACCCCAACTGACGAACTCCATCATTTTTCAGAGGGGTGGCTCAACCACCAACCAGATCAAATCTGACCAGCGCATTGGAGATTTCTGATGCACCTGTCACGACCCTGAGGTTTTGAGGACTTGTGTGCCTTGGGACAAGCTGTTGTGCGAGAGCTCTCTGCATGTCGTGCTGCTTGGCAAGATCATGCCAGATGTTTATTCATTTATATTCATTTATGATCATTTATAATCATTTGTAATCATTTAGAGTCATTTATATTCATATTTATGATTTATGATTCATGATCGTTTATAATCATGTGTAATCATTTATAGTCATTTATAGTCATTTACAATCATTTATAATCATTTATAATTTATAATAATGTATGACAATTTAAAATCATGTTTAGTCATTTATATAGTCATTTATAATCATGTATAATCATGTAACATCATTTATAGTCATTTATAGTCATTTATAATTACATACATCTCTGGGCCGTAGGGTCCGTTCACATCTCTGGGGACTCTTTGGCCAGAACAGCCATCTTTGGTGCGCTGAGGATCAAAAATTAAGCATCCCTGTGCTGGTGAAAAAGCCCAAAGTCGCAAAGCCACTGGGATGTCGCCGCTGCACCACAGAAACCATCAGAAACCCAATGGTCCCCCTGGGTTTTGTTGAAGATTTTGGAGTTTCACCACACCAAGAATCTAGGACTTGGATCCTGAAAGTCGCCTTTTTTTTGGTCCGGGCATTGAAACTTTGCATTGGGCATTGAATTTCCTAATTCACAGGCCACATGGAACAGATCTTTGGGAACTCCCTGGTACTGGTGCTATCTTCAGCACGGTGTACTGGGTTTTGGGCCTTTTGACATGGTAAAATACATTTTGCGAAGCACTATAGTACACGCCAAATCACGCCTTGGACATGGAGAATAGCACTGATAGCAGCCCGTAAAGATTCGTTTGGATCTCAAATGCTTCAAGGACGAGGCCATGTGTGGCAGCTTCAGCTTCGCTCAATTTGGATCGATTCCTCGACTTGCTCAGGATTTTGGAGCTGTGGGAAGTGGGCAACTACGAGAGTGACTTGGTTGATCTTGATTTGATGCCGCTGCATGCTGGTTTTCAATGAGATCTCATTATTGCTCGCAGAGACATCAATGCCTCAACGATGCGAGCATCTTCTGTATACTTGTACCGAGGATATCTAAAGCAATTCGTCAGAGATGAGCTGCCCATGTGCTTTCTGGCACAATCTACAGGCAAGGTGCTTGGGTTTAGGTGTACTCATCCATACATGACATGCATCATGTCATCATGGGTGCAGAGCAGCGAAGTTCCTTATCATTGAATCTCTGTTGATCCACTCTATTGATCTCCTAATATATATTTACGCGTATATATATATACACATAATATATGAGATTCCGTCAAAATTTGCGCTGGTTAAGTATGTACTGGAGTGTACATCGGATGTTGGCTGTTGCATGAAACCTGCGAAAACGATAGGGGACTTACAAAAAAACGATACTTTTTTTGATTGCGCATGCTTGCGCGTTTTGTGGTGTGGGCATAGTGTTTGCTCAGGCAGGATTGTTTTTTCACGGTTGGATCCACTTCACCATGAATGGGTGTGCCCATGCGGTGGGTTGACTTTACATGACTTTACATTACTTTAGCCACCTAGGTGGGCTGCTTAAACTCGGCACTGAGTAGCTCAGATTACGGAAACCATGCATCTATTCGCAGGCAGTGTAGGCATGCTGGAGTGGCCAACTCCATGCCAACTATATTATAGTATTAGTATTATAATATACATATAATACATATTATATATATATGATATTATATATTCTGTACTATGGACGGCTGCCAAGCCCCAGGCATCCCCTATGTACAACGAACTTGCTGTCCCATGTTTCTCCTATGGTGGATCTCGCCCTGTGAGGAGCTGCCTTAAAAAAGATCAACAACAAAACCGCGCGCTTTGCGCGAGCTTGTGAAGAGGCACAGTGGATCGGATGAGGGGCCATGGAGCTGCTCTATGAACCGAGTGGGACTATCGCATCTATCACTGTTTGAAGATGGAGGTTGTCGGCAATGATTTCTAATTCGGGAACAGTGCCGCACTTGTGAATTTGGATAATTTCATGATACCTTCAGGGAAGTTGAAATAATCTTTGACACTTAAGGGAGACCATGTCCTTCCGGTCAATCAGCCGAGGCCTGGATGGTGCACTTGAAAGAGCCGCAGGCCTGGCTTCATCAGTTGGGCATCTTTGCCATTGGCATACATCATTTGTCCGGCTTTGTCAGGATGAATCATAGATCAACGATTCAAATGATTCGTTGATGAAAATTCCGCATGACCACGAACGTTACCTGACAGTTTCGAACGGCACCATCCTGGATGGTGCCGTTCATCCAGATGTGCATTGCTCATCCCTCTTATCAACATGCATTACTGTCTCATCCACCAACTCACTAACTCACCTGGCTGTTCTTGCCCAGGCAAAAAGTCTCGGTAGTGCCTTGGTGGCATGAGTTCATGTGGGGTGAGGGGCACAGGCAACTAGAAATGCCATTGGGACATCGTTATTTTGGGTAATCAAACAGACAACAGATTCTTTGATTTCCTAAGGGTAAAAAAGTAATTAATGGACTGTTTGAAGATCGATCCGGCCACTGTGGATGTAAAATAATCGTCCGAAACCTTTCACTCAATATGGATGTTTCTTGATTTATTTGCGAATGGTTCAAGACCTCTTTAGTTCATTGCAAATGGCTCAGTCATTCTCAGCCAATACTGTATTTGGACCTGACCACAAGTTGCTAAATTAAGCTGAGTACGAAACAATACAGATACATAGTTTTGTTGAGGAAATTCAGGCCTACAATCCCTGGCCATATGGTGCCATATGTATGTTCAACTAATTGCCAATTCAAATATTCTTCCCCCAAGTGAAGTATGGTGCAAAATGCACTAAAGGTATCATGTTTTGGATGCCTGGCTGTGTGAAAAAATGCGAGCCTACATCGGCATCCCTTCACTGGACAGGTTGCAGCACAGCCTCTGATGGCAGTGGAGGTGTTCCTTGGTTGGGAGACCTCTGCCCTGGTGGATTCCAGGGCTCAAAGCACAATGGACTCACCACATGTTTCTCATCCCAGAGAAAAAAGAGCCTGGCTGCTGCCACCCCTAGGAAAGCTTATACCCAGATGACTGGGGTGTGCAGATTGGTGAAGGCACTGTGACAAGGGTTGTGCGGATTACTTTTTTGTTCACGCTTCAGACTCAACATAGGGCAAGTGGTTGTTACCCTCTGGTAAACTAACATAACTATGGAAAATCACCATGTTTAATGTGAAAACTCACTATAAATGGCCATTGTTAATAGCTATGTTCGTTTACCAGAGGGTAAATGTTGTTTTTTTTGGCATCAAGTTAGTCGAAACTCAAAGACGAATCCCCTGAAAGTCCGATTCGTCCGATTCATGGGAAACTAAGGACGTATTTATGGACTCTGAACATAGCATTAGCAACCTCAAAATTGCAAATGCATTTCTTTTTTGCCATGAAGACAACTCAGATCAAAACCCTCGTTCATTCTCACACACTTCATATGTTCCACGGGTTTTCTGCATGTTTTTAATCGGGTTTTCCCATGGTTTTAATTCAGGTGTTTCCACCGTTGTCCACGGGTTCTCCACGGGTTGTCCAGGGTAAGGTATGGCACCAGTTTCTTGGTTTTCTTCATTGCATAGTTAGAATCCCAATGAGTTTGGTATGCATATCCTAAACCCGAGCTGCTGCACTCTTCCCTAAACCACCATATTAAGATTCACGAATTTAGGTCTTCATAAAAGACCCATGCTGGATAGGTTCCCTAAGATGCACAGGGAATCAAAAGACTCAACTTAGTTATAGCCCAAAATGGACAATCAATTGATCGTAGCAATACTCAGTGTATAAGATATACATTATATACATAGATAGATATACCATGATGCAGATTCCAAACACCTGTCATTTATCCAGTTGAAAAAACACGGTTTTTCAGGTTTTTTTGCGACTTAAATTAAAACGGCGAACACCGTGTCAGTTTCCTGCATTTTTGCCAGCAAAACGTGGCAGGCTGGTTGTCTCCAGCGCCCATTTTTGGGCCATCGCCTCCCGCGTGAAACGCTGATTCCCGGCGCTGCGTGCGCCTCTGGCGTGGTCCATGGAGATAAAGCGGGGATCGAAGCTATTGATATATTCCCATATATTCCCTAGTTATATACGACATATATTGATTTCTTATATACAGATATACAGTATATATATGCATATCTCACCATATAACTAAAACCTGTGTTAGAATGTTTGCTTTTTTTTATATGGTTGTTAGCCACTTACTAATTTGGACGCCAGTAGATGAATGGAGTTGTGGTTTTCCAGACTCATCGCCGTGTCTGCAGTTTTCCCGGTGCTCACATCTGACGCAGTGCAACTGGTTCTTCAACTTCTTCAAGATCCGCGGACTGCGTACCACCTGTGAACAGAAGCGAGTTCGGGTCAAACCTGGAAATCCGGATTTTCGTGGTCAGAACAGGGGCTGAATCGCTAGTTGTTTCTATTGCGGCCAGGCGCTGTGTGTTGCCCGGAAGGTTCAATTGGCGTTTAAGCATTATCCTTCAAGATGCTCAAACACCTGCGCAGGGCCAGTGTATATTGAGATTTCCCAGACGACGAACCCTAAGCCCTAAACCCTAAAACCCTCAAACAAAACCCTAAAACCTTAAAGCCTAAAACCTAAACCCTGAAAACTTTGAATCCCAAACCAGAAAACACTGCGTATATGCAGTATTTTCTATAATCTCTCCTCTCATATTCGACAACACGACATCCTCATACATGCTCAATGTTAATGTCTGGGCAACACACGGCGTCTGTGGGCTGTGGGTAACTTTATTGAAGGATGATCACAATCCCATCAATAGAAGTTATATCCTTGCGCATTTCTTTTAGTTGGTACATGTGAGCATTTGTCAAACTGAATCCAAATTAAGCGATTTTCTACACTGGTGAGACATTGTTTGGGCATATGTGGGCCATGAGGAAGATTTACATATTTGAACTCCTGTCCATATAGTTTCATGGTTTGCTTCGTGTCCGAGTTTGACCCGATGCGTTGGTTGAAGCCAATCCATGCACTGCTGAGTGTAGTACGTGTTCTGCAGATGCTTGGACAAAAGTTCGACCATACGGAAGCTTCAAACTCTTGGGGTCATGATGCCGGCAACAGGTTTGGAACTAGGCTGAAAGTGCACACCATCAGGCCTTGAGCACTGCCCAAGTGCTTTCGCTTTTTGAAACTCGTTGCTTGTATCAGTTTAGACGACAAGATACCACAAGATAGGCCCAAAGCGAATTTGGAGTGCTGGAGCACGGATTACGGGATTTGGTCGTGATAGTCTTGGTATCTCTGCACTAGACAGTCGAAGGCACTTCGGCCGCAGGTCTCAAACTCCACCACTGTCAGGCTGGGCCAGTGGGAAGGACCTGGGAAGGACTTGTAGGTGACAACAGATAGTTCCAAGGTGTGGGCAAATTTAAGACAATTTGAGTCGTTGTTTTGATGACACTTCCCTTCTGGTTTACAAGATTTACAAGTATATATATAATAAGATTCTGTTTCATGAATAAGATTCTTGATGATTCTTAAACATTCATCCAGAACCATTGCAAGATGCTTTATTTCTGCGATCACGTAACTTTTAGGCTGAACAAATCGCCAGGACCTTCCACTGCTGACGTAGCCATGAGGCACGGGCTGTGTCAAGGGTTGGGCACGGGGTTATTCAACAACAGATGGAAACCGTAGTCTAGACAACATGATTGAAACAAATATAGGATTACAAACTGGTGCTTCAAATATCTTCAAATATCTTCAAATGGTGTTGGGCCGACGAATAAGCAAAATATCCAACGGAATGCATGTGGCATTCAATTGTCCAAATATGTCCAAATATCAAGAAACGCATTGGCTTCGAATCAGTTGTGGCATGGTGTGTTTTTTGTCACCCGCAGCTCAATTCGACACAGCTGTTTGAGCTTCTTGGAGTAATCTGACATGCAGAGGCACGCATCTGCAGCATACTTCAATGCGGTTGTCTTCCGACACTGTTTTCTTAGAGGTCTCAAGGACATTCAAGTACACTAATTAGGGTGAGAGAATCTTATCATGCCAGAGTTATCCAGAATTGGTATACTTTCTGTTTCACGCGCTTAAGCGCGGCCCTTCAAGTTTGTTCAAGAGACCGTCCTATTGGCGGAACATCCCCAGACACACCAAAAGCTGCAAGTCATGAACCACGTCAACCTACAATCCTTTCCGCTCGTCATCCACACAGTGACCATGTTCCAAGCTGAAAGAGCCACGCCCACGGAGTTTAGAGATTCCGAGGGCTACGACCTCATTGGAGCGTGTTGCGCCCTGGAGCGGGGAACAGCTGACAGCTGGTTGGATTCAGAGATTGGAACATGTCAACATAATGAATGGGACACCATTCCACGTATAGGATATCCATGGATATCCTTCATTGGCAGCATGGATTTCCTGCATCACCATCAGGATCCGTTGTGTAGCATATGGTCGGTGTTCCATCAGGAGACCTGTGGTTTGCGGGATTTCCTGCCCTTTGTGTGTCGTTTCTGCGGGAAGAAATTCTGTTTCCTGGTGGCACTTCAACGGCTGTTTTTTGAAATTCAGATAAATTTGACATCTCAATCCCCACGGACTATATGACTATATACTGTACTTTGTGTAGCTGTCTTGGGTTTGTCACTAATTATGTTCAGCATTGTCGCATTGTCTGGAGTACTGCAGAGGTATCTCTCCTGGCGCTTCTTCACTGACATCGAAGAACATGTTTTATAGATTTTCATAGATGTCAGGAAGAAGACTATGTCAGGAAAAAAACATTTAGATTTTTATAGATATCAATCCGACATAGTCACATAGTCTACCAGATTCATGCAAGCCTCGTCGCCTACAATCGCCTACAATATCCATCAATATCCTGTCAGGACACGTCCGCAAGATATGGCATTGAGTCACAGAAAGAGGGATGCTATCAATTACACCATTCATCCTGAAACAGTTTTTCCAATGAGCTGAGTTTGATCGTGTTTCACTCATATTATATTAATCAAAGCCTTACTTTTGATGAATCTCAACAACATGTTGTGGTGTTTTTTCGTTAATGTTTCTATCTGTTTCTATCATTTTCACTCATGTTCTACATCTTTTTTGCTGATTGAAGTTTCGGCTGCCCTGGGATTTCTGGGTCGCTTGGGTCGCTTGATGTCGCTTGGGATGGCCCAGGTCAGGATCATGCGGATGCCGAGAAGCACAGCTGTAGCGCCCAGTTGGAATCCAAAGGCACCGCAGATTCCGACCAAGTTCCATGATGTTCCATGATTTTACCATGGCCATAACACTCAGTCACTGAGTCACCAGGACTGATGCTACAATGTTGTTTTAAAAGATGATAGAAGCAATGTTACAAAGGACTTCTGAATGATCCCTTTGTGCTCCACTGAAGGCGTCCTTGCCACGATTTGCAGCCGCTGTGGTGCCACTGTCAAGTGGCAGGACGCCATGTGCCATGTGCCAACCATTTCCGTAGAATCACAAGGGGCTGCATTTCTTATGCCTTTGCTGAATGTCGACCTGAATTTTGATACCTAATTTTGATACCTTAGTGACTTGGTGATGGTTTTTCACTTTTTAATCCGAGATGGTGTGAATGATTAAAAGATATATAGCCGTAGCCATTGATACCTGCCAGGACGGACAAAGCTCCGAGGCCGAAGCGTTGCAACAGCACGTGGCTCGCTGAGTTGGCGGGCCGGAGAGTTCACTGTTGATGCATTGTTGATGCGTTTGGAGCATCAAAGTCCCTCAGGTCTGCCCGGTGAACGCAAAAAGTGATTCAGCCGAGAATCTTGGCAAAATCATTGAACATCATTGAACCATATCACCCCTTTTCGGAAAACGATGGTCATGAGCAACACATGTCAATTGATGAGAAGCTGGAATGTCAGATCTCTCATGGGAAAAGTGTGGTGCTATGTGCCATCGACATTTGGATTTCTTTGTCAGTTCCAATTTTATCTGTTGGTGCCACTCTAAAGGTCTCCTTGGGGATGGCTGGGGTGCTTGTTTGTTGTTTGATGTTGAGAAAACACGACATTTGTTGTTCGTGGCTTAAAAAAATGTGGGGCCCACCCTGCCATGTGGAAAGCCGATGGTCACATTCCACCATAGTGCCCGGTGGTTTTCAAGAAACAAGAGTCACGCAATATCGCAATAATACGCAACGATATGCAATTAGGAGTGTCATGATCTGTCATATAAATGTTTGAATTTGTGACACTTCCCAACCACAACCGTACCATCATCAACCCTCCAAGCGACCCCAAGGGGGTCCTAACCGTCCATGCCGCACATGGTCTCTGAGGATGTGCCCAGCGCCAGGCTGCAAGACCAAGATGAACACCATGAACTCCGTCGTTTGCGGGGAATGCAGGAGCAAGGTGGCGCACCTGGATATGGGATTTTCTATGGGATTTTCTATGGGATTTCCCATGGGATTGGCTCACTGAAAATGATGTCCATTTGGAGATTACGGGAGGGTACAGGGAGTGGGGTTACCTGAGTTTCTGCCAGAACCCATTGAACTTCAATGACTGCCAGTTGAGATTCGTCTTTCAGAACTGTGCTTGTGCAACTTGTATATTTTCACAGATTGTATAGTTCGTAAGTTGATGTTCCCTGACATGTTCTACCACATCTCATATATTCCCTAAAAGACTGATCGAGTTTGTTTCATAAATTACATCATTTTACTGTCTATTGTGGATATTCTTCGATAACTTAACTGTCGAGCCTTCGAGCCCACCAGGTTTGTCTCAAGCACCGTTTCGAGGCAATCGGAACGAGATCCGTCGTGTTGGGCCGAACGTGGGGTGTGAGATGCCCTTTAGATTCAATGGATCTAAATGGGCCATAGTGGGCCTCTCAAACCACATCATGAAATCCAATATGTCAAAGATGTTCTTTTCTGTATGAGACATCAATGGACAGACTATAAGATATCATAGGTGGATTGAACATGGATTTAACATATATATATATATATATATTTAAATGGATTCAAATATATTTATAGGTTATAATATACTAATTGAGTAAATGATATTGCATCGTGTTGCAACGCCAGGACCAACATCCTTGCCGTGGCAAGGGGCAGTGGTTGTCACGCCTGGCTGGCGCAGCTGGCACAGCGAGCGGCAGCGCTGTGCAGCTTGATACACCACAAATGCCATGAATGATGATATTCTAAAAAATATATATATATAATATCTAATGTATGGTATATATATATAATTATATGAATGTCCGACAAAATTATTAGCAATTGAAAGTAGTAGAGAGCTGCCTTGAACTTTGCGTACCTTCACGAAACCTTCACAACCGATAGGGGACGACCCAGCACCGATACCCCCAAATTCCAACAAGTTCCCACAATAATCTGCAGTAGGGTGTTATAAGGTGTTTTTTTCTACAGCAACGGCTACAAACAAAGGCTTTAAACAGCTTGACTTCAGCTAGCTTTCCTCTTAGAGAGCACCAAGCATATTGTTTGCGGCAATTCAAGCATATTGTCACTACTACTGATACTACTGATACTACTGATACTACTGATACTACTGATACTACTGATACTACTGATACTACTGATACTACTGGTACTACTGATACTACTGATGCTACTGATACTACTGATACTACTGATACTACTGATACTACTGATACTACTGATACTACTACTACTACTACTACTACTACTACAACTACTACTACTACTGCTACTACTTAACATTGTAAAGTACTGATACTACTGATACTACTGATACTATTGATACTATTGATACTGTTACTACTGTTACTACTGTTACTACTACTACTACTACTGCTACTACTACTACTTCTACTACTACTACTACTACTACTACTACTGATACTACTGATACTACTGATACTACTGATACTACTGATACTACTACTGATACTACTGATAACATTGTATATACATACATATATATATATCATATATGATATGTAATGCTATATATATTGTTATTACAGTTTCAATGACATTGTAAATATACATATATATATATATACTTATCTCACATTTCAGAAGGCAAATATGCCATTTCAATTGGATGTTGTTTGTTCAAAGATTTTTGAAATATGTTTTTCCTCCATGGGATGTTTATATAAACAGGTCCACAGGTGGAACACTTATTCATTCTTAGGCCTGCGCCCAAGACCTATGGCTCCGGCACTACTGGTGGTGCAGCTGCTGCTGCCAAGCCATTGGGAAGACTGGTGGAGAGCAACGATTCTGCCCGGTGCGAACGGTTGGGAAAAAGATTGCACTAGTTGGGCTAGACTTCTATGGTCTTGTATGTTTCCTGCTATCAGAAAGATATTAGGAATTATTAGTATTTATTTTGAAATATATATATATATATTTATAGAATGTAGTTTCAACATATTTCAAGATCCATACACTGGTACTATTTTTCAGCCTTTTTGGTGCAACCACCACGCCGCTGCCAGGAGGGAGGCCTCCGCAGCGGCCTCCGCAGCCGCGAGAGCCGCGTCCGCCCAACATCTGGTGGAGCTGCGGAATCGCGTGGGTGGAACGGTGGAGCAGAAGGACTTGTGTCTCCAAACCTTGCGCATCACGATCTGCAACGATCTGCAGGGATATGATGGATATCTGTACGGAAATTCATGTGGAAATTCATGCAAACATGATGGGATATGATGGATGTTGGAGATGGAAAAGCTAAAGTGAAATTGAAAGTTGGGTGAGATGGGTTTGCAACTTTTTGAACATGTGCGCTCACGGCATTCACGGCTTTCACAGATGCTGAGGTAAGTTGTTGTCCAACGTGGAGAAAGATCCAAGTGCTGGATCCAAGTTTCGGCAGGTGAGGCGTGAGAACAAGGCATCGCTGGAGTCACATGGAATTTCAGTGCAATGAATGGATGGATGGATGGATGGATGGATCGATGGATGGCGAATGGGTGATTGAATTTATATGATTTCATATATGGGTCTTTTTTTTGGGGTGCACGTTTATGCAGAGGTGTGAGGTTCGACTTGTCCGAATCATACCCCCCCAAAAAATACCCCAACTCAAACCTCACCAGCGGGCCTCCTTGTTTTGAGAAGTACCCATATGATTCTAATAGAAACTCATCATATATCTATCCTATAATACGATCCTAACATTTCCTAACCACTCTAATCTCTTGTCTATACACTCTATATCACTCTATACATAGTTGGCCAAACGTTGGAGGTGTGTATCTCAATCGGTTCCCGATCAAACATTTGATGTTTGCGCAGGCCATCAAGGAAAAAATCCTGGATGTCCCTGGTGGAGAGGACCGACAGTCCAAGTCGTAGGACTTCAAGGATAGAGATGATAGAGGTTCATGAACCTTAGGCTTGGGGAATTGACTAATTGACCCATGGAAAAACCTGAAAACAAATTACAAAGATATGCCCTCTTGTTGACTCCTAGCTATTTTCAGAGATCCTCGCATGCTTCCGATCTCGAAAGTTTCTGGAACTTGGGCCACTTGGGTCAGGACTTCATGAAAGCTTTGGGCTTTCAGGAGACATGGGAGCTGTGAGTCACGGGCGTGCTATGGTGGCCTATCATGTGCAGAGACCAATTGGAGGGTTGCCAGGATGAGTATGGAGCAAGTACATAAGCAGAAGGAAGCAGTCTAAGACTGACCGGAGGATTAATCTAGGGTCAACAAATGTCAACCAGTAAGAACATCATAATTCACAAATAATTTAAAAAAAATAGTTTCTGGGTGCGATGTCATTGTATCCAGGCAGGGTCTTGACCACAGTCTGAAGCAGTAGGTTCAAATTTGATGACTTTCACTTGCCCGCAGAACACTCAGCCCCAGTTCAGGAGAATGGTGAGTTGCTGGAATTGCCTCCAAGTGTGACTCTGAAACGGATCGATGCGATTCTCAAGCTCGTCTTGTAGCCAAAAAGCTTCCGCGGAATGGGCAGGGTGGTTATGCGTTGAAGAGTCTGAACTACTATAGTTTTTTGATAGTCAAGAGCAATACCATGAAAGCTGAAGAACATATGTCAATATGTTTGATGCAACAGCAACAGATGTTTTTCCCTGAGAGCAATGCGGTTTCCCTGCCACAAGTCATCCAATCGGAGTCTAAAGGCACATTTTAAAAAACGACTCAGCCATGACCCAAGTCCCGAAGAAGAAAGGCGTTTGCTCCACATTGAGGTGTTTCACAAAAAGTGTTTCACAAAAATGGCTGGGACTCTAGGACTTTGAATTTTCATGTTTTGCTCCACTGAACGCTTCCCGGGTCAGGCGTGTCTTCTCTGCCCCAGTACTGGTGGCCCCCCACGTGGTAGCCGCTGTTCCATCAGCTGTGGTGCCGACGCCACTTGCAGTTCTCCTGGCATGTGCAGGTTAATTCTTTGCGTGGATTGAGATGAACAGTTGAATGGTTGGTTATGGTTGGACTTTTTCTTAGTCTCCATTCCAATTCGGGATTACATAGCTTGTTAAGTCCTGTTGCCTGGAAGACATGGCTTGAAGCGGCCAACAAGCGGAATGTGTGGGCTAATTGGAAAATATCGGAAAAACAAACAGTTTCACAAGTTTTCCCCAGATGCACCGAGGCTCAATTTAGTTTTCTTGAATTTGACTTCTGGGTTGATACAAGACTTCAGCAACAGCAGAGGTTGAGCCTTTAAATGCCCTGACAAACATATAGACTGGACCCAACATATACCCTCTGGCAATTTAACATAGCTATGGAAAGATCCACCATGTTTAATGGGTAAATCCACTATTTCACCATTTTAAATAGCAAACTGTTAGTTTACCAGAGGGTATATGTCGTCAACAAATTTTGAGGGAAATCATCCAACATGATCAACGCTTTAGAAGCGCCGTGCCAGGCACCTGTTTCACCTTGGGTGCCCATCATGGCAGGCCCTCTGCGGTTGATTTACCTGCAGAAATCAGCCGAAATCCCATGAAATCCCATGAAATCCACAAAAAAAGGCCTCAAGTTTAAGCAGCTTGTCTTGACAGCAGTGAAGGTCCTCCGGTGGCGACTTCGGCAACTATGCCGACCATGCCCAAGCAGGTCCTGCAGTGGCCAAGCATTGCGAGTTGGCAAGCGATGGACCGACGAGTGACGGATTAATATGACTGGATCAGTGTCATGAAGAGCACATTTTTTTAGGAATCATTTGAGACCTTATGGTAGAAGGTCGATTAGATATGTTGCCAGTGGTGCCCGGCAAGCCGGGGCGGAAGTTTCGAAAAAGGGACATGACTATAGGAACAGGTTTGCTTATAGAGATCGTTTGTGGGATGAGATGAAGCTTGCAACGAAGGAAAGAGGCGGTGAAATGAATCAATGAATCAGTGAATCACTGAATCAGGGAAGCAATGAGTCAATGATTCGAAGATTCAATGAATCAACGAATCACCAATGATTCACCAATGAATCAATGAATCATTGAATAGATGAATAAATCAATGCATCACTGAACCAAGGAATCAATGAACCAATGATGCAACGATTGAATGAGTCAACGAATGAATGAATCAGTGAATCAATGAATCAATGGTTCAACGATTCAGTGAGTCAATGAATCAATGAAGCAGTGAATAACTACTCAATGAAACAATGAAACAATGCTTCAACGATTCAGTGAGTCAATGAATCAGTAAATCAACTAAATCACTGAATGAATGAACGCTGCAACCAACGAATCAATGAATGAACAAATTTAGCCAACTTGAGCTTCCAAAAGTGCTCCAATCCACCCAGTTTTTTGCGATTTTTATGTGAAACCAAGCTCTCGCTACAGTATCGTGCGCATTTTGCCAGCTTCATCGTCCAACAGTTCTCCGATCCACACATTTGTTTGGGATTTTTCAGTGCAAAGCAAATTCTACTTTGAAATGCGCATGTTGCTCTCGCTACAGCCTGGTGCACATTTCGCCGACCTCATCTTTCAAAAGTGTTCCCGTTCCCATCCCCTCAGTTTTATTTTTTACGATTTTTATGTGAAATTGAGCCCGCAAAAGAGTCCAGTGCACATTTTGCCGACCTTATCTTCCAAAAGTGCTCCGGCCGCCTCAGTTTTTAACGATTTTTATGTGCAAATCGAGCTCTCGCTACAGTCCTGTGCACTTTTTGTCGACAACTTTCCCAGATCGATGCCGGCAACCTTGGAAACAGCGATCCTATTTCGGCGACCGCGGAAGCCACTTTCCCTGAAAAAACACAGGGTTTCGCACCCGAGAGTGTTCACCCGTGAATTCACACGCTTCCGAATTTCACTCCTCCCAACTACTTGATGATGAGATGATGATGACGACGATGACGATGACGATGACGATGAGGATGAGGATGATGATGATGATGATGATGATGATGATGTGATTCATGTGGTTGGCATGATAATGTGGTTGACATGATGAGACATGAACATAGTGACAAGACAACCCCTGGACATTCGCCTGTAACTCGGAAGTTTTCGAACTAAATTTCCTTGATGATATGTTTGCATGTGTTGCATCAGGATCATATCGCGCCATATACACATGACATATTTGCACCATGCATCAAAGCATCATGTCGCACAATGTTGGGCCGATTTCAACCCAGCCCGGAGGGGTGTACTACGGCTGCACCACCGGTAGTGCCAAAGTTGGCCCTTGGATCCCTTGGTTCCATGTGGGGTGGCCCAAAGCCTGTCGATGGTTTGTCTGATGCGATTGGAATATATCCGGTCTAATCATTGTTGCCCGTTCCTTCTAAGATGAAATGCACGCCTACAGGCTAGCGTTTAGGTTTGGATCTATTTATACTGGGCCAGCGTTTTAGATTTGGGGAAAGGATTATTTGTTGGATTTAGTTGGTAAAAGTCGCATGAATATCCTTGCTGGTCTAAGGGTTTGTTTGCTGATGTTTGTTTGAATAGCTAGAACAGCCCAGCCAAAGCACGTTGTGCTGAACTGTTTTTCCATTGCTGGATATTTTGGCTCAAGACTGCCCAGAGCGCCCTGGGAGATCCTGGGGGGATGGCAGATGAAGCAGCTCTCTGGCAATTGAACTCCTTGGGGCCAGGATTGATGTCACATTGATTGCATGTCACTTAAAGTGGAGAAAACCTCTGGAACATGTTGAACTTAATGTGCATTTTCCGAGTGACATCTCTTGAGACTTGTGACACGGATTTGGATGGACAAAGCTGAGGAACGGTGATCTGTAAATTTCAAGTGGGATGCTGAAATTGGGATGATCCGAATTGTACAATCAGGAACACTGCACCTTGATTTGCTGAAATAATCCTTATCATTGAGCCAGCTCAAAACTTTATAAACTTTGTTTGGCTGATACCATCAGATTGGTCACATTTTACATCATTTTACCCAAAACACCCATCATTCCTGTCCAGGCAAGGGCACGTGTCAATCGATGTCACCTTAGGCCTTGCATTGTTTGCTCCTTCGACATGGCACGCCCGTCCCAGAGGAGGAGAATCCAGAGCGGCCACTGTCGGAGCAAGGAAAATCAGAGGCAGAATCTTGGCGCACGAAAAAACATGGCTGGTCAACTCGTGAAAAGTCATCTGGTGGTTTCAAAATGTTTCAAACATGGCTGTTATTTTCCATTTCATATATGGGATGTCATCCTTCCCATTGACAAACTCATATTTTTTCAAGATGGTTATTGCACCACCAACCAGTAATATCATAAATCATGATCAAATACGGAAACAAGAGAGTCATCGACAAAGTGAGTTTCTTGAAAGGTGTACGAGTTGAGTGTAAGTACTGTACAGTACGAGTTGCAGCTGCACGTGTTGTGTGGCTGTGGAGCATCTATAGTCTGTGTTTTTCAGGCATTATTCCCAGATGATATCTCTTGGGGCACACAGAGGAGAGCACGCAGCACAGACCCGGAGAACACAAAGGCATACCTGCTGAAAGAGAGTCGAGATGGCTGATGCCAACTGGGAACTATTCATAGGATGAACACGTGATATTTTTTGGGTTCACTATGTTTTTGTTCCCATAGATATCCTATAGATTAAGGTGATTTCTTTCAATCGCTGACAGGAAGCACCCCACAAAGCTGCTCATGGTAACCTTAAGCATTGGTTCGCATTGGGCTTCCAACTTACATTGATGCTTGAAGGGTTTGGTCATGTTTGGTCCATCGCTAGCGAAATCATGTTTGTTCTCACAGAAAAGTATATGGTGCAGTGCATTCCCCACCAGGTGTGATTTCAAATGCAACCTCTGTTTCTGCAGGGCTCACTGCTTCCAAGCCAATTTTTGAATATCATCCCTCCTGAATATGGGTCCAAAATGGCCCAAAGCTCATTGATGACATTCCCCACCTTTTTTGGGCAATTCTTGTGTTCGATTCAGCGATTCAGCGATTCCCCTGGCGCCGTGTCGAGGAGAGCTCTGCCAAGAAGATCGTTGCGTATTTGGCTTCTGCAGAAGCTCGGGAGGTCACGAGGGGGTCGGTCCAGTGAACATGTGGTAAAATATACTTTATTACATATACATATTACATATATTTTACATATATTGTGTATATATATATAATATCACTGTATATAATTACACACATACTATATATATATTATATTATGATATAATATATATATAATATGTGATATAACTATTTATTCATTATATATCTAATATAATATCTATATATACAATGTATGTAAACTATATGTTTAATATATGTATATGTATATGTATATATATGTTCAAGTCCTATAGCGTAGGTGGATTTTTGGCCACAGCACTGTAGGGAAAGAAGGACACCATGGGAATTCGTTGATGGTGGCTGCCACAGGTGTTCCTGGGTCACAGCGGCAAGCTCCGCGCAGCCGAGACTGCACAGTTGGTGGCTGCTGCGTTGGGTGAAGCAGGATGGAAGGTGCTCGGTCCAATCATGTGCATAGGGCCAAGTTTAGATGGTGGTCAAAGTGCTTGCGTACTCAACCCTTGTTTTTGTCACTTCTTGTTCTTGAATCAATTCCATAGCTACAGAATCCGAAGTGTAATTTGACATGAAATTTCAAGATCAAGTGGTTGCCAGTCCGAGCAAGATGTGTACTTCTGATTATATAACTCCCAAAGCGGCCTTGTTGAACTATGGCAACTATGGGAGGATTGCCGTACAAACTTTGATATGCTTTGTTTGGTTTTCGATCGCCGAGGTCACATGTGAAGAGGTGACGGGTCTCAACCCCAAAGACGAAGCCTCTGTGGCAATGCCGCGTCTTGGTCGCGCCAGGGCACCGTCGAATGGTCGAATGACACAGTGACAGTGACGAGGATCTCCTTTTATCGGGAGAATTATAGCAGTACATAGCAATACCTTGTGGAGGTATTTCCCTTTTTGCATTGGTACATATTGGTACGAGAAATAATCAGGGTGTAGCAATGTTCGTTCATTGCACCTGATTAGTAACAAATGTTCTTCCGTTCCTTTCATGCGTGCAAAAAAAATGGTCTTGTGTCAACTACTGATTGAATTACAACAGCGTTGCAAAACTCAACAGCCCACATAGTTTGGACATGTTTGGACACTTGTGTGAGTCCTTTTCGCGGATACACATTGTCATCATAAAGAAACGAGAATACTATAATACTGTACTTGGTTCGCAAGAATCTATTCCATTCACTGGTCGGCGTGACAGATTCGGCACGTTGTGGCCCACAGAAGTGTGTTCTCAATCTTGGAACCTCTGCATGGAAGCCCGCCGGGCTGTTTTTATTTGAGGCTTCTTTCATCACCCAAAGCGCCGGTGATAGCAGCTTGGCACAGAGGAAGATCTAGCGCTGGTAGTTTGCCCTGGTGGGCTTTGGATGTGTTTCAACTTTCAAGTAGGAGACATGATGAGAAAGGCTTGCCGAGGATGTATTGCAGTGTGTCTCTCTTGGTAAGGCCAGCATTCTTGCACATTGATCTTGTTGATGGATCTTTTCACTATATGGAGATCTATCTATATGGAGTTTGTTCCAAAGTGACCAAAAAACACATCGAGCAAAGGGCCATTGGATTGATTTTGTGTGATTCTACTGCAAATGCGTACTTAAACGTAGCATGGAAGTCATTGTAAAGAGGTATCAAGCCATGGTATAGACAGCTTCTTAGACAGTTGACTCACAAAGGTCATCCATCCATCCATCCATCCATCCATCCATCCATCCCCTTAGAGTTCCAAGGTTTTGGTCGGCCATTTGCCTCACATGGGCCACTTTGCCGCTGCTTTGCTGCAGAGCCCAGCAGCTGCAGGGCGTTTGGGCGGTGTCTTCCATCCGGAGCCTTGGCGCAGCAGCGACTGTAACGGACTGCGGACCCGGACTTGGGAATGTGCATGAATACATACTGTATATATATATATATAGTTATATAGATATATACACATTATATATATACATATGTATTAAATTATATGCATATCATCTCAAAATTTTGAATAAATATATACACGCAACATACCCTCACAACCCAATGTGTAAAATACACATAGAATACAACAGATAGCACTGATCAGGCCTCAGGCATCGCATTGAAGCGACTGGCTGATGGCTGGAAGGAGGATGCAGAGCTGCTGGCAGGCTGAGCCAGGGTCGTTCCCTAACTCCCCAAATGGCTATGGATCAATACCTATTTTCATACCATTTTTAGGGGGTTATTCACATCCATTTTATCCCAGCGATTTTGATGTGAACAAAAAAGGGGTACTATTGGTTTTGACACACCAAATGAGATCCAGGGAATCATGATCCCTACCCGGCCCCCTGCAGTATCAATCGGTCATGTCATGTCACTGTTTTGCTGTGATTCATGTCATGCTGCCTGTTTTGCTGTTCATGGTGAGAGTGTTTCTTCTCTCAAGAGTGCAAAGAGCCAAGGGATGCCAAGGGCATGAAATGCAGTTTGAGGCTGACGGTGGATCTCGCATTTTTCGTGCCTTCCTTCCCGGTGTGGGAAAGGAAAACCTACAGGAAACTCCCATGATTGGCGGGAAAAACCATGGTTTCCCGTCGAATTTCCCTCAAACCAAGCTAGAACAACGAAGCGTAGCCCTGGGATCTCTGGTATTGGTGATTTGCTTCTACAGTCTCAACGCCACAGGCTGAAGACGAACTCGCGCTTCGCAGAATTTTGAGCGCAAAAGATGCGTTGCTGAAACCTAAAGATTGGATGATTCAGACGCGCATCACCTGGATTCTGGAAGATACAGCTATGCTACAATTACATGTCCAATAATGATAAGGTTTGAACATCTTTAACCAACAAAATCAAGTTTATTCATGTCCATATTAACTTTCCTGTGTGTTTCTTGCATGTATCATGAGGAGTGCCAAGAAGATCTTAAACCCTGCTGCATCCGTGGTGGATCATCCATTGGAGCTTGGTAACATTCCCGGTTTCCTCTATGGTAAACCACTGGAACTTCAATGGAACTGCCAGAAATGACCAAAACCCTGGGGGCCCAAAAGAAAATTTAGGGTCTTTATTCCCGAGGTCGACGGGAGATCCAAGTGTGCCGCAATGGATGGAGGATGCGATGCAGTTGTTCTATGCCAAGCGACAATCTCCAGCTGGTGGTTTCCATGATTTTCGGGGATGGAAAAGGATGGAAACCGCCACCAATCACATCATGTGGCAAATTCGAAACGTGGTATATTTGGTTCACGATCAAAATCCAGGAACAACTGCTCCAACTCATTGGGGATCGCTTGGCATGAATGAGTGAAAAATGACGGCTACAGTGATGCTTTTGAGGCCTTCCACATTCTGCAACGTATGATTTCATGGACTATCGCATAAAGTAGACATGGATACCAAAATCTAAATAAATATAATATATATATATAATATATATATAAATAAATAAATATAATATATATGCCAACATTTGAACATGTGGACATAGATCTAATTTCTAGACCTTCATTTGTTGCCGAGTTGCCACGAATTTCTTCCAGGAAGGGCGTCGAGCCTCCAGTGTCGGCCGGAAAGCGGTGCCCACGGTGCCCACGGTGCCCACGGCCGTGCCAGGGTCAAGGTGCGCGGCCCCGAAAGCTTCGTGTGACCCTCCAAGTACCTGTACAATTTCACTATGGTTTATGGTAGATATTAATTGACATACTATGGTTTATAAACCAACTTATATCAATGGCCATGACTCAGGATCCGATTCATTGGAGGTACCGATTCCATATATTGGCCTATTTTTGAGGCCTATGTAAGAGAATATCCCCACAAAATATGGCCAAAAATATGGTACAGTACCTCCATTTTAGGATCCTGGAATTCCCATTGATGTAAGAATGAATAAGAACGAAGAAAACTCTGTAAAAGATTTAAAAGTATGTAGAAGTATTAAAACTACGCCGTCAGGGTTCAAAAACTGCACCGTCGGCATTGATTATTGACCGTGTTGTTCCAATTTTGCAAGAAAGGGTATGTGGATAGTGTTGTTAATTAATTACAGGCCCATTTCCCTGTTTTTACAAAATCTACAGGGTGATGATCAGGGCCAGAATGCAGGAAGCCACAGGGCAGTTGCTTTCAAGAACCCACTACGATTTTAGACCTAACAAATCTACATCCCATGGTTATTTATGTTCACAAACATATTCAAGACTATTCTGAAGTAAAGGGGGCTAACCTATGCTAGCTTTCCTAGATTGGGAAAAGGCATTTGAAAAGATTCAACATGACAAGCCTATCATTGCTCTTGACCGACTAGACTTCAGTCCGCACTACACGGATTGCATCGCCGGTTGTTTTGCAAAACCAAAACGGTTTCGGCAGGGCTGCCCTCTATCTCCATTTGTTTTAGTCATGATTTGTCTTGACGATGACATTCAACATCACACCTTTGCATATGTTACAAACAACTGAATCCAAAGCTCAGTGAGCTGTTTTCACAGCACTGATGGCCGCATTGGCCAGTACGCCATGTCTGGCTTTAGCGAAGGAACAAAAGCGGCCCCTATACCGAGCCAAGACGCGTCAGCACCATGAAGTGAGTCGAGACCTGACATGGGCAGGAGAAGCTGCACCAGCACAAAAAGGCTTCAGGTCTTGACTCTTTGTGCTGGGTATAGGGAGCTCCCTCCACTCGTTTCAAAAGACACTTGCTAGATGCAGAAGGGGCCACCTTTGTTCAACCCCCGTTCAGCCGTCGAGGTGCTTCTATGGGAACCCACCGGATGCTGTGGACAAGCCCTGGATTCTCAACTTGTTGTTCTCGTTTACCTCCGAAGGTTTGGCACGATGTATGAATAAGGAATAAAGGAAAGAGGCTCCAGGGTCACAGGCGGCAAAAAGGTTACCAGAACGACGGGCTTCTGCGCTCGCGACTGATGATGGAGGCACAAAAAGCGGCGATGGGCCGCTTGTCTTCCTAAGGTTCCAAAAATATTGTGTCGTTTCACCTTTTGGTTTTCTGTTTTTGTTTCTCCTTGTACCTGCTTCGGACTACTCATGTATAGGATGGAACCAGCACTGATTTTCCTGCTTGTAGTGCGGCTGAACATGCTGAACAATTTTGGTATGGTAGATTCTGCAGATGTGCCGCAGTCCAACACAGTCCAATTGACCTGGCTGAGGAATGGACTTGCTGTGCTATCTTGCCCAGGAGTTCCTGTAGTTGTTAATTAAGATTAAGGTAGGTTATCCTTGAATTATTCAAGCAAGGTTAGCGTAATTAAGGATAAGCAAGGTTGCTTAAACTAAGGCAAGGTTGCTTAAATTAAGCAAGGTTGCTTAAATTAAGCAAGGTTAATGTTGTTCAGTTATTTGTTTTTTTGCTCAAGATGTCTGTTAATGTATTGGGTGCCTTTTGCTTGCAGATTCGTACTTGTCTTCATTACTTGTTTCCCTAAGACTTAAACAATATTTGTTTTTCTACAAAGTATGATTCTCCTTCGAAGAAAGTGCCTTTAAACAAAATATTCTTGATGGAATATGCTTACCTTTGTTTTCCTCTTTACTTTTTTCTGTTACATCAAATTCACCTTGGATTGTTTTTTCCTAAGTATACATATTCTTTTTGAAAAATATATATTTACAGAAAAATAAAACCATAAAAAATAAAACCAAAAATAAACAAACACAGTCAAGTTTAAAAAACACATCAACATTTTGGAAACTATATATTTTTTAAACTATATCATATCTAAAAAAATGAAATGTAATACATTTTGAAAATTTGATTTTTTTTTCAAAAAAATATTTAAAAAATCTATGTTTTAAAATGGTTATTTATTTTTATTTTTAGATTTTAAATATGGCCAAAATTATTATCTATATATAAATATTTGAGAAATTTTCTGTTTTTAAAAAAATAACAATTCGAGACATTTCAAAAAAAATCAAAATGTTAGATTTTTTTAAAAAACAATCCAAAAACTATTATAGGAAAATAAAAACATTGGAAAAAAACAAATGTTGGACACAATATTTGAAAATTGTAAAAATATGTTTTCTGTTTTTAATGAAACCAAAACGCATTTCTTTTGTTTAAAAAAACGTGCAGAAATCATAGCAGGAAAAAGAAACAAAAAAATGTAAAAATACATTACCAAAGTAGTTTCAAAATAGAGAAACTAAGCAAAAGAAGGGTATCAGAGGACACATTCACTGTCTCACCGTGGCCGTCTTGTTCAGCTGCTAGTGCCATTTGCTTGTTTGTTTTTTGGGAGGCTTGCCCCCTAACTTTAGGGGACAACATCATGCAAAACGAGGCTTGACGAAGAAACATGGTGCTGATAAAAAAACAAGATGCATCAATTTTAAGCGATGTAAAAAAGAAACACCTTGCTAAAATTTAAGCTGGGTTGCTTAAATAAGATAACCTTGCTTAATTAAGTCAACCTCTCTTGACAAAAGCCGTTAATTAAAGACTTTTACCTGAATTAACAAAGATTTTTCCTTAATTAAGTTAAAATGTCGTTAATTAAAGAAGGTTAATAAGCAAGCTTAGCTTAAAAAATGGTTTCGTTAATTAACAACCACAGGAACTCCTGGGTTTGGAGATTCTACGAATTTGATGCGACCCGGGACCGTCGTCTTGGGATCGCAAAGTGATGATGACAGAGCGCATGCAGCTGCAATAAACAAAGCATTTTAAGCCTGTGCCTTGGCTGTGCCAACGCCTTGCAATTGGCCCGACCGGATAGATCGGCGCGAGGTACGGCTCGGAAAACATATTAAATAAATGTGCGGCGAACAAAAGTGTACAAACGGAGGGTATTTTTGTACAACATCCCTTCCCTTGTGTGAATGTACGCAGGGGGGGCCTGGTGCACCATCAACGACCCATTTGGGTACCACTTTGTTTTCAATATTTGTGGTTAGTTACCCCAACTCAGAGATTGGAATTCGTTGCTTCCGAGTCCTTGGTTGACACTACGAACTCTTTCACAGCCGTAATGTACACACCTCATTGATTGATACTAATTGATATTGGATATCCAAACTTGTTTCTGTTAGACACTGTTTCTCTGCAAACCTCACAATACCTCACACATGAGGAGGTGTCCAAAGCATCTTAGTCCTTCGATACCAAGTATGGTGCTCAGTCAAAAGTTCATGGCAAAATAAAAGGTTGTCAAAAGTTCATGGCAAAATAAAAGGTTACATATTTGCCAAAACAAACATGATTTTCTGATATCCTGATATTTAAATACCAGCCATGGATTGTACCTACCTCCGTAGCTTCTTCCATGCAGCATGGCCATGCCGCAGGTTGAGCGATGCACCAGGCTCTTGGAGCAGAATTGGTGGGGAAAAACCATGGAAAACCACCCGGATCCACGGGTTCATCATATTATTTTCCTGCTGAAAATCGCCATGTATGACCACCGCTTAAGTGGAGCGTATTCCATTTTCAGTCACATTTAAAAATTTATATTTCATGTTTTCAAGACAGGCTAGCCATGTTTTTTGTTGCAGGGAATCCATGGGAATCCACTACGAGCCTACTTAGTGACCACTATGAGCTTGACCTTTAAGACCTTCAAGGTTTTGTGCTGAAATCTGTTTGTTGTCACAGAAGTTTGCAGCATTTGTTGAGGCCGACCAGTCCAGGCCTGTTACGTTAGGTAGACCATTTAAGACAACGTGAGAAGGTGATGACCGCTACTTTTCAGTGGCTGGTGTAAAATAGATGGCTGAATGTTTTCTCACTGAATCTTTGACATTTTCTTTTTTAAATATATATATATACCCACGAAATCCTCAGGCAATAATAATGGTCTGAACGCTTTCAGGCTGGATATTTAGCCTGAACCATGTTTTTAGCCCGAGCTAAAAGAAATAGCCCGAGGCACTTTGCGCAAAAAATGCTGGCTCAATGGTATTGAAATTAATTTCACAAATTGAATGGCATGGATAAGGCGGTGCAGAATTGAGAAATCCCAGAAGAAACTGTACCATAATATCATGCAACCTTCCTACAAATCAGCAATGTCAGAAGCACAAAGCAGCAGCCCGGTTAGCTGATACCTGAATAAATCTGACTGGTTTCCATCCAAACTATAACTTCGTATCCAAAAATCATTCTGTGACATGGTGATAGGTATAGAATATAATCAATTCAAGCATGGATTGAATTTCCCCAAAAAACAACATGAAAAATCAGGATCTGAACTGCAAAAAAAACATGAAACATCTGAACATTTTGAGTTGCGGCATTTTTTGCCCGATTAGTGCGATTTTTTGCCCGAGTTTTTCATGAAAGTTTTGGCCGTTGACCAATTTCAGCCCATTTTTTCATAAATTCAGGTTTGCAATTCCAAATCAAGCTTAAAATCGCAGGGTCCCAAAACCAATATAGTGGAAACAAGATGCGTCATGAACCTGCGCAAAGCTTGCAAGATATGTTTTTTTAACCACCAAAACACGTCAAGCGTGCCACAGTCTGGTAACATTTTGGATTCTTAATTATTGACAGCTTATTGTGTGATCTTATTCTACAGGACGAGAACAGGATACGGTAAGCATCGGGATGACCAAGTAGTTCTGGAATTCTTCCCTGTTTGAGCCTGATTTCTTACCAAAGCCTGAAAATCAGAGATCACCCTCAGACCGAAATTTCAGCCTGAGACCCCAAAAGTTTGTTTTTCCTCTTCAGGCTGAAACCATGTCCTTTTGGAGTTCCTAGGTATATATATATATATGCAAACATGGTGGTTTCAGCACACGTGAAGTAATCATATGTTTTTCTCCATTCCTACGTTTGATGATAGCCTCAATATTGATGTTTCTGCTGCCACACACCTGCGATGTTGATGATTCTGTTCTGATACAGGAGGAGATCTGGTGTGAAATGCCCGTTTAAAGCTTTTCTGACCAGTCCACTATAATTGCGCACGCATTTGTATGGCCCTCTCAATCTGGAAATTAAGCTCCATCACTGTAGGTCCTCGACCCAGCCGGTGTTTCTGCACTCATCCCACGCATGCAAATTTGTGGCAAGAATCCGGGTTGCTTTGGAGAACCAAGTTCCAGACAAAAACGGCCTACTTTTTCGACTGGGATCAGTCAGTGCAAGGGATGCACCATTCTTAGTTCTTCTTGGGTACCGTCAATGATCTCTCTAGCACCCTTCTGATGTGTTCTGTACAAGTGCATCAGCTGTTGCCTAATATGCTATTGCCAGGAACTGTAATTTGAACTTATGATGGGTTGATGATCACATGAACAACGCACCGACGCACAGCAACGCGGAGGCCGAAGACGCACAGCAACGCGGAGGCCGAACCCCTCTACCGCCGAGCAGTAGTGAGCTTCAGGTTGCTGCATCTGATAACAGGGAGAGAGCACAGGGAAGGTGCATGCTAACATGTTTGTCAATAGCAAGGCATTCTCACGGCGTGAGGTTAGCGCAGTGCAACGCTTCTACCGCCACAAACTGTTCTCCACCATCCCCAGCCGGCGCCCGCGAAAACAGCAAACACATGTCTTCAGGGCAAGACGATGTTCAGATGCCCTGCTGCCAGGCCCAATGTCACAGCGAGCATCTTTGCCGGCACGGGTGCCACTGCAGGCGCCATGCCCACGCACGAGCAAAGGACCACAGGGTGGAATTTGGCTGAATTTTACCTTGGGTGTGGGACATCAATATGTTGCCCAGCAAATAGCAACGAAGCGAAACCGATTGCTGCTTTGTCTCCAGCAGTTTGCCATCTACCTTCTTCTCAACTGCTCTTGGTAATTGCTGCTCGGTAGGTGCCCATGGTTCCTGCTGTTGGGCCAGGCCAAGGGGACTTGGGTGTTGACTTGTGCATGGTCATGGTTGGGCGTTGAGTTTTTTAAAATTGCACTAGATTTGACGCCTTGCCCCCAATTTTTTCTTCGAGCAGAAAACGCTTGTGGAGATGCCTGGGCCACAAATGTTGTTCTCAATTCTCTGTCTATCAACCCACATGTTTTAGACATCGTTTCTTGACTTTGTCTTGCAAGGTGAACGTCAGCAAGGTGTTTGTTGAAACGCAACACTGTTGCAATGCTTTGCTGCAAGCAGAAGTAAAACATACGGATGCACAAAATGGACACATTGCAACTGCCTGGAGGCATGCAAAGGTTGACGATACATGATTTATGCCCGCACTTTTGGGTATGGTTGTATAAGTTCCGTTGTAGCAACCAAGTTCGGATTGCACATGTTTGTTCACTGTCTAGTCTGAAATATGTTCCCGTTTGTTCATGTTTCACTGACGTCAATTTCACGAAATTTGTGTGCTGAAACGAAGGAATAATTGATCACCATTTTGCATCATTATCCAAATGCCGCGTTTCCAACTGAAACCCAAATCATGCTGAAAGTGATGGCAAGACTTTGTGAAGGCCATCGATGGCAAGCGCCAAAGCAGGTGCTGGGTTTTGGCATTTCCATTCATTTTGCGTGGATGGCTGTGTTTCTTGTGAATGAATCCGCAATGGAAGCAAGAAACAAACATTGATTAATTTTGTTGACTTGAGTTTGTCATGACAAGGAGTGAATCCGTCATTGACCATGAAAGGATGATGTTGATTTAGAAGGATCCTTCCCTGCGCGCTATGATAAACGCAAATTTCGTCTTGAATCTGAAATTTCAGATTTGTTGAGGTACAGAGAGTGAATGCCTAGGGCGTCATCATGTACATGTTCACTCAAGTCCCTCATATTTGGACATGGGTTACTTTATTCCCCAAACAGCTCTTGAGCTGAATGGGGTTCTCAATTCTTGCTAGAAACGGCCTTTGTTCCCTCATGATTTGCTGGTTCCTCTTGGTTCCGGCTGGGGTTCCGGTGCTTGTCTCCCTTCTTATCTCTTCTTTCTTTCCTCAGGAAAGGGGTTCTGTTCCATCATGATTTGCTGGTTCCTCTTGGTTCCGGCTGGGATTCCGGTGCTTGTCTCCCTTCTTCCCTCTTCTTCCTTTCCTCACGAAAGGGGTTCTGTTCCGTCACGATTTGCTGGTTCCTTTTGGTTCCGGCTGGGGTTCCGGTGCTTGTCTCCCTTCTTCTCTCTCCTTTGGTTCCGGTGCTTGTCTCCCTTCTTCTCTCTTCTTTCTTTTTTTGAGGAAAGGGGTTCTGTTCCATGATTTGCTGGGTCCTCTTGGTTCCGGCTGGGGTTCCGGTGCTTGTCTCCTTCTTCTCTCTTCTTTGGTTCCGGTGCTTGTCTCCCTTCTTCTCTCTTCTTTCTTTCCTCAGGACAGTGGCTCTGTTCCATCATGATTTGCTGGTTCTTCCTGGTTCCAGCTGGGGTTCCGGTGCTTGTCTCCCTTATTCTCTCTTCTTTGGTTCCGGTGCTTGTCTCCCTTCTTCTCTCTTCTTTCTTTCCTCAGGACAGGGGTTCTGTTCCATCATGATTTGCTGGTTCCTCCTGGTTCC